>ERZ894232.91-NODE-91-length-121484-cov-12.159954_pt1 | contig 121484 bp, 103 predicted proteins | sample MGYA00380296_ERZ894232 | MGnify/ENA primary metagenome ERZ894232 (study PRJEB32331, sample SAMN06328433) | human gut metagenome | biome: human gut microbiome; feature: stool | host: Homo sapiens | collected 2014-08-14 ...
GCAAAGTCGGCAGCCTCCGGCCGGGCTGGAGGCCCGGCCGGTCTTTCCGATAACGCATCGTTGTCGGAAGCTATTTCAAAAAGCCTTCGATAATTTTTTCTTCCGCTTCCCGTTCGGTCAGGCCCAGGGACATAAGTTTGATCAATTGCTCGCCGGCAATCTTGCCGATGGCGGCTTCGTGGATGAGCGAAGCGTCGATGTGGTTGGCGGTCAGTTCGGGCATGGCTCCCACCACGCCGTTTTCCATGATGATGGCGTCGCACTCCGAGTGGCCCGTACAACGCGTATTGCCGTTGATGCGCGAACGGAACATCTGGCGGGAACGGCCTTTCGCCACCGAGCGCGACACCAGATCCACCCCCGCCCCTTCGCCATCCAGATCGACGGTGAAGTCGGTTTCCGCGATCTGGACGCCGTGGGTCATGATCTTTTCCTTGATCACCAGTCGAGCATCGGCCGCCAGACGCGCATCGGTCTTGCGGCGGGTGGAATCGACGCCGCGGATCTGTTCGGTGATCATTTCCATGGAAGCGCCGGCGGCCAGTTCGATATGGGTCTGGGGGTCGATGATGCGCCGCCCGTTGCCGTCGCCCAGGCCGATATGTTTTTCCAGATAGAGCACATGGGCCCCTTCTTCAAGGAAGAAGCGGTGGATGCCATTGTGTCGGGCATCTTCCTCGCCGTCGGCATGCACCCCGCATCCGGCCACAATGGTCACATCCGCGCCTTTAGCCACATAAAAATCGTTGTAGACCAAGTCGTCCACGGCGGAATGCGTGACGCAGGCCGGAATGGCGACTCGTTCGCCACGCGCACCCGAGTCGATGTGGATATCTATGCCGGGCTTGTCTTTTTTGGAAAGGATGCGGACATGCTCTGAATCCTGCCGCCCGGCGCATTGCGAATCCTCACGAATATTGAAAGCGCCGGGGAATGCCCCATTCCAATCGGCGATAAGGCCGAGCATTTTTTCCGTCAAACTGTTCATAGGCTGCACTGCCTCCGTATTTCTCCGTCCTCGGGATGCGGACAGAAGCGACAGCCCGCGCCATCGGCCAGCAGGCCGGGCAGAATATCCTTGCCAGGACCGCGCGACACAATTTCCCCATCGGCCAGCACCGCGATTTCGTCGGCAATTTCCAGAATGCGCTCCTGGTGGGATATGACGACCACCGATCCGGCCAGGGTTCTCTTGAGGGTTTTGAACACTTCGATGAGGTTGCCGAAGCTCCACAAATCTATGCCGGCTTCCGGCTCGTCGAATATGGTCAACCTGGCGCCGCGCGCGATAACCGTGGCGATTTCGATGCGCTTGATTTCTCCCCCGGACAGGCTGGAGCCGATTTCGCGGTCCACGTAGTCGCGGGCGCACAGCCCCACATCGCGCAGATAATCGTATAGCTTGTCTTCCGACACCTGCCCCCCTGCCGCCAGGGTCAGAACGTCGCGCACGGTGAGCCCCTTGAACCGTACCGGCTGTTGGAAGGCGAACCCAATGCCCATACGGGCGCGCTCGGTAATACCGCGCTCGGTGATGTCCTCGCCGTCCAGCAGAATACGGCCCGTGTCCGGACGCAGAATGCCCGCGATGGTTTTGGCCAGCGTGGACTTGCCTCCGCCGTTGGGGCCGGTCAGTACCAGCAGACGACCGTCATCCACCCGCAGGTTGACGTTTTTCAAAATATCCCGATGGACACCCTCGTTATCGGCGCCCACCGAGAGGTTCCGCAATTCCAGCATGGGATGTTCCCCTTCAGCCGGTTCAACCGGCATGGCGTTCTCAAAAGCTCCGCTGTGAATATAATGTTTCCCGGGCAAATGACAAATACTTCAAGAGACTGTCGCGCGTGTTTTTCTCTCAGAGGCGGCCATTCCGTCAAGCGCGCGGCAGCCGTTTTTTTTTGCCGTTTCGGCTTATTCGTGATGGTAAGGGGTGTTGCGTAATAGGGACTCCGCCCTGTATAGTTGCTCAAGCAACAGCACCCGAGCCAGTTCATGGGGCAGGGTCTGGGCTCCGAAAGCGACCATGTGGCGGGCCCGCGCCCGCACGGCGTCGTCCAGGCCGAAGGGGCCGCCCACCACGAAACAGGGGCGGCGCGTGGCGTCGGCGGACAGCTCGTCCAGCCAGCGCGCGAAATCGCGCGAAGTGCGGGTAACACCGCGCTCGTCCAGGCAAATGACAATATCGCCGGGAACGAGAACGCGCAGGATATTTTTGCCCTCTTCCAGGGTCTTACGTGCCGGGGGCAGGGCCGGGTCGGCATCGCGGACGACGGTTTCCGTCACCGCGCGCCAACGGGCAAGGCGTTCCAGGTAGTGGGCCGCGGCATCGCGCCAGAATGCGGCTCGAGGACGGCCCACAACGATAAGACGTAACGGTTTGAGGCTCATGATGCGGACAAGCTAACCCGCACGAGCCACGGAGGCAAGGCCACATGCGGCAGATATCGATGCAGGAAGCGGCGGCCCGCCTGAAAAGCGGGGGCCTTCTGCTCTACCCCACGGAAACGTTTTTCGGCATAGGTTGCCGCGTCAGTGACGACGACGCCATCGCCCGCGTGTTCCAGGTCAAACGTCGATTGTTCGCCATGCCTCTGCCCGTCATTCTGGCGGATGCGGGGCAATTGCCCCTGGTGGCGCAGGTGGCGCCCGCGCTGGCGGAGGATGTGGCCCGACTTGAACGCGCTTTCTGGCCCGGCCCGTTATCGCTTATTCTGCCCGCACGTATGCACATTTCCCCCTTGCTGACCGGGGGTACCGGCAACATAGCCGTACGCGTCAGCCCTCACCCGGTACCGTGTGAACTGGCCACTCTGGTCGGTGAGCCCATTGTAGCCAGCAGCGCCAATATCAGCGGCCATCCAGCGGTTACCCGGGCCGAAGCTCTGGACGCCGAACTGGTGCAAGCCGTGGGCGCTGTGCTGGATACGGGACCCGAACCGACCGGGGGCGAGCCTTCCACGCTGGTGGAGCCGTTGGGGAATGGTCGTCTGCATGTGCGCCGCTCAGGGGCCGTCCATAACGATCGCCTGAGAGCAGCCGGTTTCGAGCCGGAATCCGGTATCGCCTGAGGGGCCATGCTTGTTTTTTCCTCCGGAGGAGCCAACCCTATGAAAAAAAGCGTGCTCTGCCCCCAATGCGGGGCTGAAGTGAGCAAGTATCGCAATCCTTTTCCCACAGCCGACGTAATCATCTACCATCCCGGGCGGGGCATCGTGCTGGTAAAGCGCGGCCACGCTCCCCTGGGGATGGCTCTGCCCGGCGGCTTTGTGGAGGAGGGCGAAACCGTGGAACAGGCCGCCGTACGCGAAATGCGCGAGGAAACGGGCCTTGACGTGGAACTTGCGGGTATTCTCGGCGTTTACTCTGCCCCAAACCGCGATCCTCGCTTCCATACCATGACCGTCACCTTTGTGGGACAGGCGGCAGACCCCGACGCCTTAAACGCCGGCGATGACGCGGCGGAAGCCGCTTTTTATCCTCTGGACGCTCTGCCAGGCCCTCTCTGCTTCGATCACGCCCGGGCCGTGGACCACTTTCGTCAATACCTGACGGGCCGGCGACCGCTTCTGCCCTGTTCCGAACCCCTGCCCTATCGCATACCTTCCTGAGCAGAAAGCGGAATTTATTACCCCCGCCAAGGGACTGACTCCGTCCCCCCCCCAAAAAAAAAAGCGAAAGTCGACGTCGCGCGGGGCCTGTCGGGACTTTTCGGAATCTCTCTTGAGAATATCTTGAGTTTTTGGCGAATTCCATGTACAGGAGAAGGGCATACGCCATCAGGACAGACACCTGGGCCAGGACCTTCGGGCACCAACAAGGAACGCCGCATGCCACAAGTCGCCGCGCGCATAAACGATGAACAGGAAAAGTGGCTCAAGGACTATTTCCGCACCAAGAGCGCCGGCGCGGAATTCATCCTGCCCTGGGCCGTGGACACCTTCTTCCGGGCCATCAATTCATTGAAAGCCATGTTTACCGGCCCGGAGTTGAAGACCATCGTCGAGGCCCACAAAGACATGCGCCTTATGCCGGATCACACCCGCCTTTCCTACCTCATGTTGCGAGTCATGGACGCGTGTGACACCAATAACCTGCATGTGCGGCACGGCGCCAGCCGTTCCAGTCTGGAAGCCAAACTGAAACGGTTGGACGATACCCAGGCCACAGCCCTCATGGTATGGGCCTCGGCGTTCTGGGTCAGCCGCAATTGCTCGGCGGAAAATCTGGATGAATACATCAAGGCCTATTGAGGGTCAAAACGCTGAAAACAGCAAAGGGGCGGCGGGCGTAAGGCTTGCGGCCCCTTTGTTCGTTTTTTGAGGTATCGCATGGCGGGATATGTCCGCAACCGCATGTTTTTTTCCATCAGCACCCTGGCTATGCTGGGGGTCGGAGCCTATGTTTCATATCGCCTGGTCTTCGCTCTTAATCTGCCTTTGTGGCTGAGCGCCGCGCTGACCCTATTCATTTTGCTGATTTCCCAAACTATTTCCGTCATGCGCCTGATTATTGTCGCGGCGCCGGGCGTATCGTTCAATTGGCTGCGGGTGGGGGGCTACATTTCCGCCCTGTTCATGACCCTGGTCAGCCTGGTCGTTATCCGCGATATTATCCTGTTCATCCTGTGGGTTGCGATGCGCGTGCTCCGTGTGACCGGAGCGGGCGCGCTTGCAACCTGGCTCAACGCGCCGCTCATGGATGCCATACTGTTGGGAGGCAGCGTATTTGCAGCCGCCTTTTTTATGTGGAGTGCCCTGCGGGTGCCGCGCATTCACGAGTTGGAAATTCCCATGAAGACGCTGCCGCCGGAGCTTGACGGGCTGCGTATTGCCCAACTCAGCGATTTGCATGTGGGGTCCACATTCGATGCTTTGTGGCTGCGCGAGGTTGTGGAACGCACCAACGCTATGGCCCCGGACTTCGTGCTGATCACCGGCGATCTGGTGGACGGCAGGCCCGCCGTGATGGGCGAGGACATGAAACTGCTCAGCAAACTGAAGGCCAAATACGGCGTGTTGATTATCGTGGGCAATCACGAATATTATTCGGGCGTCATGCCCTGGGTGCGGACCTGGCGTCGACAGGGGCTGACCGTGCTGCTCAACGAGCATCGTGTATTTATGATCAACGGTGTGCCCTTGGTCATCGCCGGAGTGGCCGATCCCAATGCCGCGCGCTTTCCCGGGCTGGTGCCGCCTGATCCCGTGGCGGCTCGAGCCGGCGCTCCCCAGGCATTCAGCATCCTGATGGCCCATCAACCCAAAGATGCGGCCTTGCATGCCGCCCTGGGCTACAACCTGCAATTGTCCGGCCACACCCACGGCGGTCAGTATTTTTTCATGTTTCCCCTGGTTTCCTGGTTGAACAAGGGGTACCGCTCCGGTCTCTACGACGTGCACGGTATGAAGTTGTATGTCAGCCCCGGCACCGGCCTTTGGGGATACGTTCCCATGCGCGTGGGCTCCCCCTCGGAAATCACTATCCTGAACTTGACCCGTCCCCGGCCTGTTGGCGTTCGTCGCTCGTGAGCATGCTCGGCATGTCCCCCCCTTTTGCGAGCAAGAGCCCACCCACACAATATGCACGCGGGTGGGCTCCATGAAGAATCAAAGCTATCGAGCCGGTCGCTCCGTCGTTCGGCAATTACGGCCGATAACGGATATATCGGCGGCGCAATATGTGACCGACACGGCTCAGCGGGTAAGCTTGCGGAACTTCATGCGGTGCGGCGTGTCGGCGTCTTTGCCAAGACGCTTGCGCCGGTCTTCCTCATATTCGCTGTAGTTGCCTTCGAAGAAGGCCACTTCCCCTTCATCCTCGAAGGCGAGAATATGGGTGGCAATACGGTCCAGAAACCAGCGATCATGGCTGACCACCAGCACGCAGCCCGCAAAATTTTCCAGGGCGTCTTCCAGTGCGCGCATGGTGTTGACGTCGATGTCGTTGGTAGGTTCGTCCAACAGCAACACGTTGGCCCCGGATTTGAGCATGCGGGCCAGGTGTACGCGATTACGTTCGCCGCCGGACAGGACGTCCACCTTCTTTTGCTGATCGGCTCCCATAAAATTGAAACGGGAGCAATAGGCGCGGGCGTTGATTTCACGCCCGCCCAGCTTGATGACGTCGTACCCTTCACTCAGAATTTCGTATACCGTCTTGCCCGGGGTCAACGAATCGCGCCCCTGGTCCACGTAGGCGAAACGGACGGTTTCCCCCACTACCAGTTGCCCATCGTCGGGTTGCTCCCCGCCGGTCAACATCCGGAACAACGTGGTTTTACCCGCGCCGTTGGGACCTATAATACCCACAATGGCGCCGGGTTGCACAATGAACTCGGCCTTATCCATGAGCACTTTGTCGCCCATGACTTTGGACAGTCCGTGGGCTTCGATGACGGTTTTACCCAGGCGCGGTCCGGGTGGAATATAAATTTCGAGATCAGGGGCCAAACGTTCGCTCTCATGGCTGAGCATGGCCTCGTAAGCGTTGATGCGGGCTTTGCCTTTGGCGTGCCGCCCCTTGGGCGACATTTTAATCCATTCCAGTTCGCGGGCCAGGGTCTTGCGGCGTTCGGCGTCGGCTTTTTCCTCCAGGGCCAAGCGTTTTTCTTTTTGCTCCAGCCAGGACGAATAGTTGCCCTTCCACGGAATACCGCGCCCGCGGTCCAGTTCCAGTATCCAGCCCGCCACATTGTCCAGAAAATAGCGGTCGTGAGTGACGGCGATGACCGTACCCAAAAAATTCTGAAGATAGCGTTCAAGCCAAGCCACGGACTCGGCGTCAAGATGGTTGGTGGGTTCGTCGAGCAGCAGAATATCGGGGTTCTGGAGCAAGAGGCGGCATAAAGCCACACGACGACGCTCGCCCCCGGAAATAACGGATACGGGGGTGTCGCCGGGGGGACAACGCAAAGCGTCCATGGCCATTTCGAGGCGGGCGTCCAAATCCCAGGCGTTGGCCGCGTCCATGCGCTCCTGCACTTTGCCCTGGCGCTCGATAAGAGCGTCCATTTCATCCGCTTCCATGGGCTCGGCGAAGCGGGCGTTGATATCGTTGAATTCGCGGATCAGGTCCACGACATCCTGTACGCCTTCTTCCACCACCTCGCGCACAGTGCGGGTTTCATCCACCAGCGGCTCTTGCTCCAGATAACCGATGCTGTACCCCGGTGCCACCACGATGTCGCCGTCAAAAGCTTTGTCCACTCCGGCCATGATTTTGAGCAGAGAGGATTTACCCGCTCCGTTGAGCCCCAGGACGCCGATTTTCGCGCCGTAAAAATAACCGAGGGATATATCCTTGAGGACTTCCCGCTGCCCGTGACGCTTGGTCACGCGATTCATGGAATAAATGACTTTATCCGGTTCGTTGCTCATATACGTTTCTTCAGGGTTGAGGGTGCGTATGCCTCGTCTTGCCCCACCGAAAAGCCGGGCAAGGTGGCGTATGGTATGGCAGATGCCTTTACTTTGTCCAGCCATAAAGCTCTGCGGCGTTTTCCAGAGCGGTCTGCCGGGCTCCGCCTGGTATTTTCACCAATCTCCTTGACCTCTGCGGATAAAAACGCTAGCCTGAATTTTCAGGAAATATCGACGCCCGCTTCTCGCAGCCCAAGGCACCGTCCCCGGAGGCTTTCCAGAGGTTGGGCATCTTTTTTTTTGTATTTCACTATGTCGAGGAACACGTCATGAGCACTCCCATTTCCGTCCAGGGCTACCAGAAGCTTGAGCAGGAACTTGATCGGTTGAAAAAGGAACGGCCCGCCGTTATCCAGGCCATCAAGGAAGCCCGCGAGGAAGGTGACCTCAAGGAAAATGCCGGATACGACGCCGCCCGCGAACGCCAGGGCTTTCTGGAGGCGCGCATCGCTTATATCGAAAGCCAGTTGCCGCAATATAACGTTATCGATCTGGATACATTGCACAGCGACAAAGTCATTTTCGGAGCCACCGTCCATGTGGAGGATATCGACTCCGGCGAGGAAAAGCAGTTCACTCTGCTGGGGCCGGATGAGGCCGATTACGCCAACGGTTCGATTTCCATCAATTCGCCTGTGGGCAAAGCCCTTCTGGGCCACGCGGTCGGCGATGAGGTGACCATCGACATCCCCAAAGGGCGAGTCACCTACGAAATCACCAACATAGAATTCCACGGCGTACGCGACTGACGCAGACCGCAAGCTCGGCTTTTTGCCTGTTTACCCGAGGGGCGGCCATTCCGGCCCTCGGGTTCTTTTGTGACGCGGCCTGTGCACCTGAACGATGTCAGCGCATGAAGCGCGGCAGGCCACACGCGGAAATCAACATCCAAGGCAGTACCGTACCTCGTGCCAAACGGTTTTGGCGGGCACGGAAAGCAGGCGGTCACAGCATTTCCATATCGCGGATTTTTACGTCCACGCCGGCCACGCCGTTATACATATCGATGCTCGGGCTGTAAGCCAGGCGCAGACGCTTGCCCTCCAGCGAAGGCGGCAACGCGTCGGCCTGCCTCCATGCCTTGGCATGGAGGACGACGCCGCAACTTTCATCCTGTAATTCCAGATTGACATGATTGCGCTGAGGGCCGAACAGTTTGCGACGCCGCACCGTCAAAGGCGGCGAGGCAAAGACCGGTTCGGGATTGCCCACGCCAAAGGGCTGCAGCATTTCCAACTCTTTCAAAAACGTGAAATCGGACGCGGCGGCGAAGTCGAGTTCACCGTCGAGAGTGAGGACGGGCGGCAGGGGCTTGTCGCCCAGTTCCGCCCGCGCCACGCTCAGGAAAAGTTCGCGAAATTCGGTCAGACGCCCCGGCTCCACCCTGACGCCCGCCGCCATGCGGTGACCGCCGTAAGCGACCAGCACGTCGGCGCAACGGGTCAAGCCCCGGTGTAGGTCAAAGGATGCGATGGAACGTCCGGATCCCTTTAAAGTATCGCCGTCGGCGCACAAAACCAGAGCGGGCTTGTTATACAGTTCCACCATGCGTGAAGCCACGATGCCGATAACGCCCTGGTTCCAGTCCGCTCCGGCCAGAACCAGGGCCGGATCGGCCAGACACGCTTCCGCTTGGACGCGGGCTTCTTCCACGATGCGTTCTTCCTCGCGGCGCCGTTCCGCATTGTGGGCATCGAGCCGACGGGCCAGGTCGGCGGCTCGGTCGTGCTCGTCGCAGCACAGCAAATCCAGGGCCAAAGCCGCGTCGGCCATACGTCCCGCTGCATTGATGCGCGGAGCCAGGCTAAACACCACCTGCCCCGCTCCGAGGAAAGCCAAGGGCTGAAAACCGCTGACCACTTTCAACTCGGCCAGACCGGGACGGCGGGCCTCGGCGACCTTGAGCAGACCGTTTTTGACCAAAATACGATTCTGCCCTTCCAGGGCGACCATGTCGGCCAGGGTGCCAAGGGCCACCAGGTCCAGTGTCTGGCGCATATCGAGCTTGGGACGACCCAAGGCGGCCAGACGGGCGTTGACCTCAGCCATGATAAAAAATGCCACCCCCACTCCGGCCAGGGAGGCGCAGGGGCAATCCTCCAACCGTGGATTACACAGCACATCCGCCTCCGGCAGAGTTTCCGGAGGCAGATGGTGGTCGCTGACCACCACGCGCATGCCCAACTCGCGCGCGCGGGCCACGGCCGCCGTATCGGAAATACCGCAATCCACGGTAAGCAGCATATCCACACCCGCCGCGGCCAGCTGCTCCACATGCTCCACATTAAGGCCGTACCCCTCGGCCTGACGGTCCGGCAGATGCCATTCCACAGGAAAGCCGTGGTGGTGCAACACCTGCATGACCAGAGCCGTAGCCGTTACGCCGTCCACATCGTAGTCGCCCCACACGGCGAGGCGTTTGCCCGCCAGCAGGCCTTGCACCAGCAAATCCGCCGCCGCGCTCACCCCCGGCCAGGCCGCGGGGCGGGCCAGATGCCGCAACATGGGGCTGAGAAACAAGCCCATGTCGTCCGCATCATTCAGATCGCGTCGCCACAAAATTGAGGCCAGGCGAGGTGAAACTCCCAACGAATCAGCAAGGTTGAGCGGCTCGGGCGCACCGTCCCGGCGTTTGCGGAACTTCCAAATCTTCATGGATGTGTCGCGAGCGGCGCCTCAGGACGGAGTGACCGGAGAAAAAGTCGGCATATCTTGTTCTTCACCCGGAGATGCGGCCGCCTCGTCACCGGTTTCCCCGTTGGACAAAGACCCGGCCGAGCGCACGGCCAGCGCCTGTTCGGGAGTGAGCAGGCGTTTGGCTTCCAACCAATGCAAAAATTTCTGCGCGGTCTCGTTGGCGGGCGCAATTTCCAGGGCCTTGCCCAAAAATTCGGCGCAGTGAGGTATATCTTTGAGTTCCAGATATACTCTGGCGATGTTGATGTAGAGATTTTCATCCTTTTTGGTCAGATCAAGAGCCCGCAAGTAGTATTCCAACGACTGCGAAAACATTTTATTTTTACGCAGGCTGATGCCGAATTCGTTGAAAAGGTGCTTGTGTTCCTCCTCGTAGGCTCCGTCCAGTTTAATCAGGCGGGCAAAGATGTTTTCGGCCTTGTCGCTCTCCCCCCGCTCCAGATAGGTCAGACCTATGCCGAAATTGGCGCGCACATTGTCCACGTCCACCTGCAGGGCGTTGTCGTATTCGAATTCCGCGCTGAAAGTTTCGCCCTTTTCGCGGGCGGCATCCGCCCGATCTATGGTTTCGGACAGTTCGCGCATCTTGGGATACACGGTCTGAATATAAAATTCGGGTTCCGGCGAAAATTTTTCAATCAGTTCGTCTTTGCTGATATATCGTTTGTTGCCCGTGGGCACGTAATTACTGTTGATGGGCTGGACGTAAAGACGGCCGTCCTCTTCCTCTTCGGCAAACCAGAAGGTCTTGGCCACAGTCTTGCGCGTCGTGGTGCCGGTGCCCACCTTACGCACTTCCTGGGAAGAAAAAACGCCCCGTAATCTGTCATGAGCAGCTTGCGTCATAACCCGGCCTCCACTCTCAACAAGGTCAACAATATCAGTCCCTATTCATATCCATGAGGATGGCGGCCGCGGCCGCGGCCGGATCGCTTGCGCGGGTTATGGGACGCCCCACCACCAAAAAGTCGGAACCGGCGGCCACGGCCTGGGCGGGCGTCATGACCCTCTTTTGATCGTCCGCCTCCCCCTGATCCAGACGTATGCCCGGAGTCAGGCAACGCAATTCAGGATGCCTGACCTTGATACCGGCGCATTCGCGCCCTGAACACACCACGCCGTCCAGCCCCCAGCAAGCCGCGTCGTCAGCCAGGGTTCGGGCAAAGTCGGACAACGGTTCGCGGCACCCCGGCAACTCGCCGTCGGCCAGGCTGGTCAACACCGTTACCCCGAACACCAGGGGACGATTCGGCAAGTTGCGCACGGCGTCGACCGCAGCCCGGCACATACGCTCGCCGCCTGTCAGGTGCAAAGTGACGAGATCCGCGCCCGCCCTCGCGCAGGCCAAGGTCGCCCGGCCCACCGTGTTGGGAATGTCGTGCAGCTTGAGATCAAGAAAAACTTTATAACCCAACCCTTTCAAGGCATACAGCACGCGCGGGCCTTCGACTGTAAAAAGTTCAAGTCCCACTTTAACCCATGGAGCCTGACCACGCAGGGAGGTAGCCATGTTCAATGCTTCAAGCGCATCATCAAAATCAAGGGCGACAACAAGTTCCGCCATGTTCATTCCCCTTCCAGAACAGACCGGGCCAGGCCGGGTTGAAGCGAGGGCCGCAACGCGGCCGCCAGGTAAAAAGCCCGCAATTCGGCATAGGCTTGTTTCAGATCGTCGTTGACGATCCAGGCGTCGAACCAGTGGCAGCCTCCGATTTCCATTCGGGCGTTGGTCAGTCGGAGGGCTATGGCGTCTTCGCTGTCCGTGCCGCGATCGCGCAGACGTCGGGCCAGCACTTCCAAAGACGGAGGCAGGATGAAAACAAATCGGGCTTCGGGCAAAGACAGGGCCAACTGGGCCGCGCCCTGCACGTCGATATCGAACAGCATGTCTTCGCCCCGGTTCAAGCGTTCAAGCAGAGGCTGCAAAGGCGTGCCGTAAAAATTGCCGTGCACTTCGGCCCACTCGGCAAAATAGCCCGTGCGTCTTTTTTCCAAAAATGCGGCCCGGTCCAGAAACACGTAATCCCGACCGTCCATTTCGCCCGGCCGTGGCGGCCGTGTGGTGCAGGATACGGAAAAATTGAGCGGAAATTCCTCTCGCAGTTTTTTGATCAGCGTGGTCTTGCCCGTGCCGGAGGGCGCACAAACCACCAGCGGCAATCCCCGGCGACGGCGCATCGCCTCAATCGTCATGGCCGTTCTCCGTTTCATCGCCCGCGCCCGCGCCGGTCTGCTGTTGCTGCATGAAACGCTGGCCTATGGTATCCGCCGAAATGGCCGACAGGATAACATGGTTGGAATCAGTCACCAGGATGGAACGCGTTTTACGCCCCTGCGAAGCGTCCACCAATCGGCCTTCGGCCTTGGCGTCCTCCCGCAGTCTGCGCATGGGCGACGACAGTGGATTGACGACGGCGATTACCCGCGAGGCCAGCACGTAGTTGCCGAACCCCACATTGACAAGCATTTGCCCCTGCATGTCTTACTCCAGATTCTGGACCTGTTCGCGGCATTTTTCGAGTTCGTTTTTGAAGTCTACCACCAACCGGGACAATTCGGCGTCCTGTATCTTATTGCCGCAGGTGTTGATTTCTCGAAAGCATTCCTGCAACGTAAAATCGAGCTTACGCCCCGCGTCCTCGCCGGAGTGCAGCAAATCCCGCAGGCGGCCGAGGTGGGAACGCAGCCGGGTCAGCTCCTCGCTGACGTCCAGGCGGTCGGCCATTATCACCATTTCCTGCAGAAAGCGGGCTTCCTCCAACTCGCTTCCCAACGCGACCAACGTTTCAGCCAGACGTTCGCGCACCTGTCGGAAACGTTCCTGCTTGATAGTCGGAGCCCGTTCTTCCACCTGCGCCACCCATTCTTCCATACGCCGAAAACGGACGTCGAGATCGGAGGCCAGTTGCTCGCCTTCAGCCCGGCGCGCGGCGTTCCAATCCTCCAGAGCGGCACTCAAACCTTCCTCCAACGCGGCGGACAAGTCGGCGTCCGCATCATCCTCGGCGGAGGTCCATAAAAAGGGCGCGTTCAGCAGGGCCGCGTAATCCGGAGTGAAGGCGTCGCCCCGCCTCCGTGCGAAGCCCTCCACCGCGTCGAGCAAAGCAGCGGCCTGAGTCTCGTCGAACCGTACCGACGCCGCACCCGCGCTGTCCCGCAGAACCAGCGATACCTCCACCCTGCCCCGTCCCGCATGGCGACGCAGAACCTTTTCCAAGCGTCCTTCCAGGCCTCGCGCCTGTGCGGGGAGCCGCCACTTGGGATCAAGATAGCGGCTGTTGACGCTGCGCACTTCCCAGGTCTGCACCCGAACGCCGTCATCGCGCTGAAAACGCCCGAACCCCGTCATGCTGCAAAGAGCCATAATACCGCCTTCAGGAGCGCGCAAACGGCCCCGTTCTTTCAAGCCCGCATCCGCAACCGGACGCAACTATCACATCACGCTACGACAAGTCCCGTGCCTTGGCAAGGCGGCGATCACCGCGGCCTTTTGCCCGTAAACAGGACGTATCAATCCACAGCGCGGCATACCACTCGACCGTCCGCCACACCGACTGGCCGGACCGCCAGAAGTTCATGCCCTTCCGGCCCCGTCACGCCGTCTTCCAGCCGACAGGGAGCGTAATACTCGTTGATGCCGCCGCTGCCGCCGTCGCCGTCTCCCGCGAAGACAAAGCCGGGCAACGTGCTCTGTTCGCGCAGAAACGCCTCGTGCTTATTCGCCATCAGCGCCCGCACCCGGGCCGCGTGCTCCTGCCGTTCGGCCCTGGGCAAGGCATCCGGCATGGCTGCCGCCGCAGTGCCCGGTCGAGACGACCAGGGAAAGACATGAGCGTAAGTCAGGGGCAACCGCTCCACCATATCCAGCGTTTCCCGCGTTTCGGCCTCGCTTTCACCGGGAAATCCCATCAGAATATCGGCCCCCAGGCCGAACACGGGCCAGAAGGTTCGTAGTCGGCGCACGGCGTCGAGAATGCTGTCCGGACTGTAGTGCTCGCGGCCCATACGGCGCAAAACGGCAGGGCTGCCGCTTTGCAGCGAAAGATGCAAGTGCGGGCACAGCAGGCGGCAGGACTCCAGCGTTTCCAGCCCTTCGGCGTCAAGCTGGGCAGGTTCGAGCGAACTGAGACGCAGACGCGCCCTGCTCTCCCATTCCGGCATAAGTTCACGATTCAAGCGACGCAGCAATCCCCAAAAGTTGAAACCTTCGGCGTGGTACTGGCGCAGATTGATGCCCGATACCATGATTTCGCGGTGTCCGGCCTCCAGCAGGCGGCGCGCTTCGTCCACCGCCTGGGCGGGCGGACGACTGCGCGACGGCCCCCGTGTCAGAGGCACGATGCAATAGGAACAACGGTGGGAACACCCGTCCTGTACCTTGAGAACAGGGCGCGCTCGCCGAAAACCTTCAATGCGGAAAGGAGGAAACTCTCGCCCGGCGGGCTTCTGCCCCACCCCGGCCGACGCACGGGGCGGCGCGAAATTTCGGCCTTTTTCTCCGGTCAGTTCCAGGGGATGCAGTTGCAACAAGTCCGCCTTACGAATCTGAGGCACCACGGCGACCACGCCCGGCAGAGAAAAATCGCCTGGCGCGGCCGAAGCCGCGCAGCCCGTGACCACAATGCGGGCGGACGGAACTGCGCGCCCCCATTTACGCGCCGTCTGCCGGGCGTCGGCCACGGCTTCGGCCGTCACCGCGCAGGAGGCGATAAGCAGAACATCGGCCAAGGCCGCATCATCCGTTTCCCGCCCGCCCAGACGCGTCCAATGTTCGCGCAGAGCCTGGCTTTCGTATTGGCTGACCTTGCACCCGAAGGTGGCGATAAAAAATCGGAAGGAGAAAACAGCGTCAGTCATAGCTTACAAAAGTCATACCCTTCATACGGTTCAACAGCAGGGCGTTGTCCGGCACAGAGGGCAGTTCGCTCCCCGGCCGGGTGGACGTGATCACGGCGCGCCCCAGCACATGCCGTCCTTCCCGGCCGTTTTCGTCGCGCGTGCGCAACCCCCACAGATTGTGGAAAAAAGCGGCCTGCCCCTGATATTCGCCCACGTACAACCCTATGTGACCGGGCAGCCACAGCAGGGTGGCGAACGGCCGCCCTTCCGCAAGGATGCGGCTTTCACGGGCAGCAGGCGTCCCGCCCGTCAAGTCCACGAATCGGCCGCTCCTGGCCTGGGCGGCGGAATTGCGGGGCAGCCACACACCGAAAGGCGTGAATAAATCGCGCAACATGGCCGAGCAGTCGCGGTCGCCGTTCAATCCGCCCCAACCATAGGGCTGCCCCATGAGCGACGCGCCCACGTCGGCCACGCGGCGGGGCGTCAACGGCAGAGGCATGGCGGCGGCCGCGCTTTTATCCACCCGTGCCGAGACGAGTACCGCCCGCCCTTCGGCGTCGCGGACGGGCGTCAGCACACGCAACGCCGAGCCCTCATCTCCGGCCAGAGGCAACACCGTGCCCAGGTTGGCCGCGGCCAGCCAATTGCCGGTTCGGTCATTGAGGGGCACGCCATCACGGGTGAACGCAGCCAAAGGTAAAGCGCGCCAGGCGTTCTGAAACGTCTCGTCCGCGAGCGCCACATCCTCTGCCGCCACCCACCCGGAAGCCAGGGAGCTTTCGGCATAATACCACGCGCCGTCCAGCGTACGGTGCAGAAGCATGAGCGGAAAGCCCAAAGGCAGCGCCGTCTGCTGAAACATATCGAAGGGATAGCCCTCACCCGGATCGCTGGGGCGCTCAAAGCGGGGCAACGCGGTCGGCGCAAGACGCAACGAAGTCGCACGTACGGTAACGGCCGCCGCGCGCAGAGAGGGAAAGTTCGACCAGTCGGCATTCAACACCATGCGCTGCCAACGGTCGCCGTCCCAGGGCTGGAGATTTTCGGCATAGCCGCGCGCGGCGCCGCTCCGGGCCAGTTCGGCCCCAAAAAAATCCGCGTTGCCCTTGCCGGGGCGACTGATATCCCATGCTGCGTAAAACAGCTTGCGGAAGCGGGCGGCGTCTTCGGCAGCGCGACTCTCGTCGCGCAGGCGAACGTCGTTTCCGGCCCGCTCGGCGAACCAATCCAAATCTTGCGGAAAATGTTCCACATCACGCACAGCGACCGGGCGGTAGTCGTCCGGTACGTCCGGCACGAAAGGCTGCCGCCCGCATCCCGCGAGTAGAAGAACGGCCAAGGCCAGCCCGGCGGCACGCTGCCAAACGTGGTTCATTGTTCCTCCGGCCCGCCGAAGTCGGGCAGCATGTCCGGCCGCAGGATCGCTTCATCTTCGGTCAGGCGGTGAGCCAGCCAGGTATAGCGGTGACGGATGCGATTATTGTTTACAGCCATGGCCAACGCCTTGTATTCGCCCACCAGGACCACCAGTTTGCGTCCACGGGTAACGGCCGTGTAAACCAGATTGCGCTGCAGCAACACATAATGCTGCATAAGCAGGGGAATGACCACCACCGGATATTCCCCTCCCTGGGACTTATGGATGGAAATGGCGTAGGCAGGAACGATTTCGTCCATTTCCTCCCACAGGTAGGGCACGTTGCGGTCGTCATAGCGCACGGTCAGTTCGCGTTCCTCACGGTCGAGCAGGATGATGGTTCCCATATCGCCGTTGAACACGTCTTTGTCGTAATTGTTGCGAATCTGCATAACCTTGTCGCCCGGCCGAAACTGGCGCTCGCCCCGCTGGATGAAGTTGTCCTGAGGATTGAGGGCGTCCTGAAGCCGCCGGTTGAGGCTGTTGACCCCCACCGCGCCTTTGAGCATGGGCGAAAGCACTTGGATATCCTCGGGCCGGAAACCGAAACGGCGAGGGATACGTTCGCGTACCAGGTCCACCACCAGATCGGCGGCCAATTCCGGATCTTCCTGGCGGAAAAAATAAAAATCGGTCTTTTCGTTGCGGCTCTGGCGGAGCGTGGGCATATCGCCCCGGTTGATCTGGTGGGCGTTGCAGATGATATCGCTTTCCGCCGCCTGGCGGAACACTTCGAACAACTCCACCACGGGCACCGCGCCCGAGGCGATGACGTCGCGCAGCACGTTGCCGGGCCCTACCGAAGGCAACTGATTGACGTCGCCCACCAGAATGAAGGTGGCCCCCAGAGGGGCGGCCTTCACCAGGTGGTACATAAGCATGGTGTCCATCATGGACGCCTCGTCCACCACCAACAGGCCGCAGGCCAGAGGGTTGTTCTCGTTGCGACCGAAGCCGTCTTCTTTGGGGCTGTATTCCAGCAGGCGGTGAATGGTCCGGGCCTCGCGTCCGCTGGTTTCGGCCATACGTTTGGCCGCCCGACCGGTGGGCGCGGCCAGCAGAATTTTAGCCCTGGCCTCGGCGAACACCTGTATGATGGCGTTCAGAATGGTGGTCTTGCCGGTGCCGGGGCCGCCGGTCAGCACCATGACTTTGGCCGTGGCAGCCGTATAGACCGCCTCGCGCTGTTCGTCGGCCAACTGCATGGGGAGGCGCTCCAGCACCTCGCGCACCGTCTTTTTGGCGTCGTCGAAACGCACCGCCTTGGGCGAACGCAATAGGCGCTGAAGATAGAAGGCTATTTTGGATTCGTATAAATGATTGCGCGACAGGTACACGCCCTCATGCTCGCCCAAGTCTTCGATGACTACGCGCTCTTCCAGTTCCAGTTTACCCAAAGCTTCATCAATGAGTTCAGGCGCGATGTCCAGTTGCTGCGAAGCCGCTTCCACCAACTTGGCGCGCGGGTAGTAAATATGCCCTTCTTCGGTGATTTTAAGCAGAATATACAAAACTCCGGCTTCAGCTCTTAGCGGGCTGTCCGGTTCAAATCCGAGCTTGGCTGCCAGGGCGTCGGCCGTGGCGAAACCTATGCCGTGGATATCCATGGCAAGGCGGTAAGGATTTTCCTGCACGACGGCCAGAGCCTGCGCGCCGTAGAAACGGTAAATGCGCACCGCGTACGACGGGCCGATGCCGTGAGGCTGGAGGAACATCATAAGCTCGCGCACGCCCTGGTGCTCGGCCCACGAGGATTTTACTTCCGCCAGACGCTTGCGGCCGAAGCGCGGCAATTCCAGCAGACGATCCGGGTCCTCGTCGAGCACACGCAGAGTTTCGGTGCCGAAGCGGGCCACGATGCGATCCGCCCACCGAGGCCCCACCCCTTTAATACAGCCCGAAGCCAAAAACAGGCGTATGCCCTCGGTGGTGGCGGGACGATGTTCCTCCCAGGAAATCATCTGCATCTGCCGCCCGAACTTGGGATGGCTGGTCCAATGCCCCCGCACGCGCAAATTCGAGCCGGGCTGGGGCGAAGACATGGCCCCCACCACGGTGGCCAAGTCCTCCTTGCCCTCGATCCTCATCCGAAATACGGTATAGCCGTTTTCAGGATTATGGAAGACCACCCGCTCCAACGTGCCTTCCAGTTCGTCGAGCTTTTCCTCTTCCGGGGCGAGCCCCGGCAGCGCGGCCTGGCGCCCCATGTTTACCGCCCTTCCTTTGACGAAGGTCCGCTTTCCGAGGCGGCCCGGAAAGGACGGGCCGCGTCCATACGGCATTGCCATAGCAACATATCGGCCAAAACCAGGGCGGTCATGGCTTTGAGCACGGGGATCACGCGAGGAATGGCGCAGATATCGTGACGGCCGCCGATGGACATTTCCAGGCTTTCCCCCCGGCGGGTCAGAACTCGCTGGGGCCTGGCCACGGAGGGAATGGGCTTGAGGGCGGCCCGCAGCACGATGGGCGCGCCGGTGGAAATGCCGCCCAAAATTCCCCCGGCGTGGTTCGATTCCCACACCGGCGAAAAACCGTTTTCCAATGCCCCAGGCCGCATGGGATCGTTATTCTGGGAACCGAGCAGGCGCGCGGCGGCAAAGCCTTCCCCCACTTCCACGCCTTTGACCGCGCCCACGCTCATGAGCGCCTGCGCCAAGACCGCGTCCAGTTTGTGGAACACGGGTTCACCCAATCCGGCGGGCACGCCGAGGGCTTCCACCGTCACCACGCCGCCCAGCGTGTCGCCCTGAGCGCGGGTGGCGGACACAAGTTCATCCCAGAAGGGGACCACGGCGGCGGATGCCGCGCCATAAGGGCGATCTTCCGCCCCGTCCAGATCGTCTTCCGTCCACTCGGCGGCAAGGCCGCCAATCTCGGTGGCGAATGCCCGCACCCGAATGCCGTGAACGGCCAACAAAGCCTGGGCCACTGCTCCGCCCGCCACTCTGGAGGCGGTCTCACGCCCTGAGGACCGGCCGCCGCCCCGATGATCACGCAAACCGTATTTGGCGTCGTACGTCATATCCGCGTGGCCGGGCCGCCACACTTCGGCCAGGGGGCCGTAATCGGCCGAGCGTTTGTCTTCGTTGGCAATATGGAAGGCGATGGGGGCGCCGGTGGTGACGCCGTCGAACACACCGGACAAAAGCTGAACCCTATCGGGTTCCCTGCGGGCGGTACCCGCCTGCCCCGTTTCGGCGCGACGCCCAGGACGCCGCCGGTCCAGCTCGCGCTGTATGGCGGCCTCGCTCAGGGCTATGCCCGCCGGGCAACCGTCCACCACGCCGCCCAGGCCGGGGCCGTGGGATTCGCCGTAGGTGGTCAGGGTAAACACTCGGCCGAAGGTGCTGCTCATAAACTCCGCTCTCCGCTACGGGCGGGAAATTCCGCCAGACTGGACACCAGATCGACAAGGTCCGCCACACTCCGCTCCGCCGGAACCATGTGATGCGCAACCTCCCGGTACAGGGGCTCGCGCTCGCGCATCACGGTTTCCACGTCGTCGGCCGGGTGCAGACTCGCCGTGCCCGCGCCGCCGGGGGCGGACAGCGGAGGCCGCTGAGCCGGCGCGGGATCAAGGCGCAGGCGGTCGCGCAAAACGGAAACCGGCGCGGCCATGTACACACATACCCCGGACCGTCGTAGAAAACGCCGATTGGAAAGGCTGAGCACCACGCCGCCGCCGGTGGCCACCACCGTAAACGGCGCGGCTGCCGCGCGCAAGGCCAGCGCTTCGCGGCCGCGAAAACCATCCCATCCCTCAACGCGCACAATATCGGCCACCTCAAGCCCCCCGGATTCCCGCCGAACAAGCTCGTCCGTATCGATGAAGGCGTAACCCAATCGCTCCGCCAGGGCACGTCCCAGCGACGTTTTGCCGCAGGCGCGCATCCCGAGCAGAAACAAAGTGGAAGGACAAAATGAGGGTTCTGTGCAAGGCGGAGCCATAGAACTATCCGATTTCCAAAGGGCATCAAACGCAAAACCGCCGGCGTGAACGCCGCGGGTCGATAAACCGTCGCTATAAGCGACGGCAGGCGCTTTACAACATACCGTTACTCCTACTATAGAGAAGACGGATCATCAAGCCGGGCGGCCGTTCGTGAACAAGGCCGCTCTTCCTCTCCATCCGGCCCGCCTTCCGGCCGCGCCGCCCCTCCCGCCGAGGACGCCATGAACGAATTTCCCCGTATGCTCCGCCTGCCGCCTTACGCGTTCAACGTGGTCGGCGACATCAAAAAGGAATTGCGCCATCAGAACATCGACATCGTCGACCTGTCCATGGGCAATCCGGACCCGCCCACGCCCCGACATATCGTGGACAAAATGGTGGAGGCGGCGCAAAAACCGGTCAACCACCGGTATTCGGTGTCGCGGGGCATTCCCAACCTGCGCAAGGCTATCTGCGACTGGTATCGGCGACGTTTCGGCGTGGAGCTCAACCCCGATACCCAGGCCATCGCCACCATGGGCGCCAAGGAAGGCCTTTCCCATCTGTGTCTGGCCATGTTGGAACCCGGCGATGTGGTCTTCGCGCCCGATCCGACCTACCCGATCCATGTTTACGCTCCGGTCATCTGCGGCGCCGACGTGCGCCGGGTGCCCATCGGTGAGGGGCGTGACTTCTTCGACGATCTGCTGACCGCCACCAAACAGACCTGGCCCAAGCCCAAACTGCTTATTCTGAGCTTCCCGCACAATCCCACCACCCAGGTAACCACCCTGGACTTTTTCCAAAAGGTGGTGGATTTCGCCAAAGAACACAAAATCTGGGTCATACATGATATGGCCTATGCCGATCTGGTGTTTGACGGCTACAAAGCGCCCAGTTTCCTGCAAGCCGAAGGCGCCCTCGACGTGGGCGTAGAGTTCTATTCCATGACCAAGGGCTACTCCATGGCCGGTTGGCGGGTGGGCTTCTGCGCGGGTAACGAAGAAATGATCCACGCCCTGACCCGCATCAAGAGCTACCTCGATTACGGCATCTTCCAGCCCATTCAGATCGCGGCCACCGTGGGCCTCAACGGCCCTGAGGAACCTGTGCGGGAAATCTGCGATATTTACCGCAAGCGCCGTGACTTCCTGTGCGAGGGGCTCAACCGTATCGGTTGGGAAATCGAGCCCCCCAAGGCCACCATGTTCTGCTGGGGTCATATTCCGGAACCTTACCGGGCTATGGGCTCCATGGAATTTTCCAAACTGCTGCTGACCGAGGGCCACGTGGCCGTGCAACCGGGTATCGGCTTCGGCTCCTACGGCGATGAATACGTGCGCTTTGCGCTGATCGAGAACGAACAGCGAACTCGGCAGGCGCTCAAGGGCATTAAAAAAGTCATTTCCGGCTGATCCGGCCGTGTTCGACCCCATGTGCCGCCCGACAGTCTCCGGATTGCCGGGCGGCTTTATTCAAGCCCCCTTTCTTCAACCTTCATCAGGAGACAATCATGGCCCAACCTTTTGTCATCGGCCTGGCCGGTCTCGGCACGGTGGGCGGCGGTCTGGTGGAAATGCTGGTAAAAAACAGGGAAGATATCCTGCGCCGTACCGGCCGCGAAATCGTGCTCAAAAGCGTGGCGGTGCGTGATACCTCCAAGCCCCGTGCTCTGCCGGCCGGGGTTGCGCTGCTGGATAACCCGCTGAGTTTGGCCGAAGACCCCGCCGTTCAGGTGGTAGTGGAGTTGATGGGAGGCAAAAACGCCGCCAAAGACCTGATCCGGGCCGCGCTGAACCGGGGCAAGTCCGTGGTGACGGCCAACAAAGCATTGCTGGCGGAGGACGGGGAGGAATTATTCCGCCTGGCCCGCGAACGGGGCGCGGCCTTGCGCTATGAAGCCAGCGTGGCCGGAGCCATCCCCATCGTCCAGACCTTGAAGGAAAGCCTGGCGGGCAATCACATCACGTCGATCATGGGGATTTTGAACGGCACGGGCAACTACATCCTGTCCGAAATGACCAGTCACGGCCTGGACTTTCCCACCGCGCTGACCCAGGCCCAGGAGCAGGGGTTGGCGGAAGCCGATCCCACGCTGGACATCGACGGCTTCGACGCCGCCCACAAGCTGGCTTTGCTCATCCGCCTCGCCTGGGGACGCCATTACCCCTATCCCTCTCTTTCCGTACAGGGCATACGGGGATTGCGCCGTATGGACATCGATTTCGCCCGCGAATTCGGCTACCGCATCAAGCTGATCGGCCAAGCCCGCGAGGTGGACGGGCGCATCGAGGCCGGGGTGTACCCCGCCCTTGTGCACCATACTTTGCTGCTGGCGCGGGTGGGCGGCGCGTATAACGCGATTCGGGTGGAAGGCAACGCTGTGGGGTCGCTTTTCCTGCACGGCCTCGGGGCCGGCAGTCGCCCCACGGCCAGCGCCGTACTGGGGGATCTGCTGACTCTGGTCCGCGAAGCGGATCAGGATGAAACCCCGGACAACACGGGCTTTGTGGACGCGGACCTGCCCCCGGCCGCCGCGCTGCCCGTCGGGGAAGCCGTAAGCCCTTGGTACGTGCGGGTTATGGTACGCGACAGCTCGGGCGTGCTGCGTGATATCGCCGGAGCCATGGCCGCCGAAAACGTCAGTATGGCCCAGGTTATCCAGAAGGCCGAACGGCCGGACGGCGTGCCTTTGGTGTTCATGACCCACGCCACCACGGGCCGGGCCATGCTGTCCGCCGTGAAGCGTTTGGAAACATCGGGCCAGGTTCTGGAACCGGCCACCTGTTACCGAGTGCTGCCGCGAGGGGGAACAGGCGAGGAAACCGCTCTGGATCAGGGATGCTCCGGCGGCTGTTGAACCTAAAATCGACGGGCCGCCCTTTCATCTCGGGCGGCCCGTCGATTTATATGTCAGACGTCGGCCGGAGTTTCCAGCGGATCGGCTCCATAACGGTTGGGCCCGACCGTCCCCTTACTGACCAGCAAAAACAGCATCCATAGCCCATAGACGATGGAAAGCACCCCCAAAATCATCATCAGGGCGGAACTGGCGCCCGCGCCCATCAACAACGCCCCGATCAGAATGATAAACGCCGCAGCGGCGAGCACGCAACCGCCGGCCGCCCACCAACCGCTGTGATTCGTATCGTGCAGGCGGCGAACCAGAACGGCGAGCGAGGGCAGAAACAGAGCCAGGCTGTAAATCCCCGACAGCACCGACCCCGCTCTTGCTCCCAGGATACCGCCCACCAGGGACACCACTATGGAACCGATGAGATACGCCAAAATGTAGTACCAGTACTCCGAGCGTGAGGCCCGACCGGAAAAATCCAAGTATTTCCGGCGCAGGCAGGTATCAATAGCGGTTTTAAAACCCATACTCGTCCCTCCAGGAACAATGGTAAAAGGTGATCCCGGTTTTTGTCTCTCGTCTCTCCAGACTGGAGCAGTATACGTGTTTTAATTCGTCTGTCTATGGGGCGGCGGGGCTTAAACAGGGCAAAAGCATCTCGGATTTAGAACATTTCGCCATTGAAATGCTCTACGGTGTCGAAAAGGCGAGACTTTCAGCGGCTGTTGAGCCTAGCGGGGGATGTGCCTGTTCCGGGCTTAGAGCATTTTCACATTGAAAATGCTCTGCCGACTGCGCGAGCAGGCGGCCGCCGCGAAGGCATAAGCGCAATTTATTTGCGCTGTTACATGCCGAAGCGAGCGTGTCTTTCAGCTTTGACTTTGTAAAAAGTCAAAGCGAATCCGCTCTAAAGATAGGGAGAAAACAGCCAGAAGGCTGCGTCGAGCAAACGTCGGGGCAGATGACGACGGGCGTAATAATCGGGCGTGGCTTCCGCCGAACGGGAAAGGACTTCCGAAAAATAATCATACATAGCGGAGCAGAACGCCGGATCGAACACTTCCATGTTCAATTCAAAATTCAGAAACAAACTGCGCGGATCCAAGTTGGCCGAGCCAATCAGGGCGTAATAATCGTCCACAAGAAGAAGCTTGGTGTGAGCGAACGGCGGCGGCTGGAAGAAAATACGCACACCCTTGCGGATGAGGCCGGGCTGCATGTGGCGCGAAGCCCGGTGCACATAGGGCAGATTGTTGACCGCAGGCAGGATGAGACGCACGTCGACGCCGCGCAGCGCCGCGCTGACCAGAGCGCTGGAAAGTTCGCGGGGCGGCAGAAAGTACGGCGTCATGACGGCCACACGTTCCCTCGCCCCGCCGATAACGCCGCACAAAAGCTCGTGGATGTCGTCGCGTCCCCGACCCAAGCCGTCGAATACCAAACGACAGTATGATTTTCCCTGAGGTACGGGCGTGACCATGGGCGGCACAGTCTGCCGCCGGGTTACAAAGGCCCAATCCATGAGAAAAGCTTCCTGTAAAAGTACGGCGACAGGCCCGGCGCACCTGAAATGGATGTCCTGCACCTGATGTTTGCCGGGCAGGCCCGCCAAATGATGATCCCCGATGTTCATGCCGCCGGTGAAGCCCACCAGTCCGTCACAGACCAGCACCTTGCGATGCGTGCGCAGATTGATGGAAAAGTCCGGCGGAAACAGGCTGGGGGGTAGAAAACGCCGCACCTGCACCCCCGCTTCACCCAACCGCCGCCAAGGTTTGTCCCACGAATAGAGCGAACCGCCCAGCCCATCCACCAGAAGACGTACGTCGACGCCGCGCCCGGCGGCCCGTTCCAACGCGTCGGCAAAGGCTTTGCCCGTCAGACCTCCCTTGAACATATAGGTGGATAAATAGACATGACTGGCGGCCTCGTTGATGGCGGCCAACATGGCCGGATAGGCCTCCTCGCCGTTGCGCAACAGAACAAGCTCGTTGCCGCCCAGCGGATCGCGCCCCGTCAGCGCACGCCCCACACGGGCCACCGCCTGTTCCGGCGGAGCGGCCTCCCCCGGCGGGATGAGGGGTGCGGGCGGCGGCAGACGTCGATCCAAAAGCGTATCGGCCTGCTCCTGGGCTTCCGCCGCGCTGGACAGCAACTGGGCGGCGTGACTGTCCACCCGGCTGACCCCCACGAGCAGGTAGGCCACCGTGCCGACATAGGGCACCAGCACAATAAAGGCCACCCAGGCCAACGCAGCCTGGGAATCGCGCTTGTGGAGCAACGCGTGGCAGGCAGCGCCGAACGCCAGGGTGTATCCCGCGAGAGCCAGAAAGGCGATAAGAAGAGCGGTCATGCCACGCGCCGCCATCCGTTCGGCATAGCCTGAGGAATATTCATTCTTCGTCCTTACCGCCCCTGTTGGAACACTGTCAAGGATAAGAGAGCTTACTCCACGTCTCCGGCGTAGACGCCGGGCCGAAGCGAAGCGGCTTGACCGAGCCCGCAGGGATCACGCATAACGGAAAAAAATCGAGGTTGAGTATGCCTGTTATAAAGATTGACGCGACCCGCTGCTGCGGCGACGCATTGTGTGTACGTGTATGCCCGGCGGCCTGTCTGCGTATGCGGGGCGACAAGGCGGCGCCCGTGCCTCTCAGTGGAAACCGCTGCCTTGGATGCGGCCAATGTGTCGCCGTGTGCCCCAAGGCCGCCGTCAGTCTGGACGGCCGGAACCCCGACGAATTGGTGCAGGCACGGAACGCCGTCACACCCGAGGATTTTTCCATGCTGGCCCGAACGCGCCGTTCCATTCGTGTCTTTCGTCACGCCCCGGTGCCCCATGAAGCGCTGCTGGCGGCATTGGACTCGGCCCGCTACGCTCCCACGGGAAAGAATCGTCAGGACGTGGAATGGATTGCCGTAGAGGGTGAAGACAAACTGAAAGCGTTTGTGACACTGGTTATCGACGCCATGCGGGCCATCCCGGGTACGGAACGACTGGTGGCGGCCTTTGAGCAAGGGCAGGATCCCATCCTTCGCGAAGCGCCCTGCGTGGTGTTCGCCCATGCCTCGGCCGACTACGATCTCAGCGCGGCGGACTGCGCGCTGGCCGTGGGCTATTTTGAATTGGCTCTGCACAGTATGGGACTGGGCACCTGCTGGGCGGGCTATGCCTTGGGCGTGGCTCGGTGCAGTCCCGAAGTACGGGCGTTTCTTGGCGTGCCGGACGGACGTGAAGCTTACGGTGGGGTTATGGTGGGATACCCGGCCTTGCGTTATCACCGTATTCCGGACCGCAAACCCGCACGTCTTGCCTGGGTTTGAACCAGTCGGATTTTGTCGGAAAGACCGTTTTTTCCCCTTTAAACAAAACCGCCCCGTGACGGGGCGGTTTTGTTTAAAGGGGGACGGGAAAACTCTTCCCTTATCGGAAAGGCGGGGAAGCTTCCCCTAAAGCAACCTTGCCTACTTGTTGTCCAAAGGCACGGTGACGAAGAAGCTTTCGCCGCGGCGGTTCACCTGGAGCATGACCGCGCCGCGTTCACGGCCGTCCTTGCGCACAATGGAGGCCAATTCGTCCACGCTGACAACCGGAGTCAGGTTGGCGGACTGGATCACGTCGCCGGGACGCAGGCCCGCTTCTTGCGCCGGGCTGCCGGGCTGAACGGACAGGATGACCAGTCCTTCGGTGTTGGCCGGCAACTGCAGGGAACGCGCGTCCTCCTTATTGAGCGGGCGTATGGTGAGGCCGAGCGAAGTGCCGCCCTCTTCCTGAGCCCCGCCCTGGCTCATACCCTGACTGGCGCGCTCGCCAAGCTTGACTGTGGTGCTGAATTCCTTACCGTTGCGGAGCACGGTGATCTTGACGTCTGTGCCGGGCTTGAGATCGGCCACGCTGCGCAGCAGTTCAGTCGAGTTGCGAATATCGTCGCGGCCGACGCGCACAATAATATCTCCGGCCTTCAGGCCGGCCTTGGCCGCGGGTTCATCAGGCAGGACGGAACCGATGAGCGCCCCCTGTGCGTCCTTGAGTCCCAAAGCCTTGGCCGCGTTCTCATCGACATCCTGAATGGTCACGCCCAACCAGCCGCGACTGATCTTCTTGCCGCTCTTGAGTTCCTCTACGATGCGGGAAGCCAGGTTGCTGGGAATGGCGAAGCCGATGCCCTGACCGCTGGCCACGATGGCCGTGTTGATGCCGATGACCTCGCCCGCCATGTTGATCAGCGGACCGCCGCTGTTGCCGGGGTTGATGGAGGCGTCGGTCTGCAAAAAGTTGTCGAAGGGACCGGCATGGATGTCACGTCCCTTGGCGCTGAGAATGCCTGCCGTCACCGAGTTGCTGAGGCCAAAGGGGTTGCCGATGGCCACCACCCATTCGCCTACCTCGGCGGTGTCGGAATTGCCGAAATTCAAAACGGGCAGGTCACGCTTGGCATCCACTTTGAGCAACGCAATATCGGTTTCGGCGTCGGTACCGACCACGGCGGCCTCAAGAGAATGGGCGCGATCGGAGTCGCCCTCCAGGTTCACGAACACCTTGTCCGCGCCTTCAACCACATGATTGTTCGTGACGATATAGCCGTCGCTGGAAATAATAAAGCCCGAGCCCAGCGAACTTTGCTTGCGAGGGCCCTGGGGTTGCCCCCAGAAGGGGCCGAATTCCTCAAAAAAACGTTCCATACCCGGAGGCATGCCGGGGAAGCCCCCGCCCATGCGGGTCGACACTTCACGCTCGGTGCTGATGTTTACCACAGCCGGTCCGGCGCTTTTGGCCAGGGGTACGAAGTTGGGGAGAGCGGGCGCCGCTGCGGCTACGGAAACCGTGAGCGCCAGCGTGGCCATCGTAAACGCCGCTTGGCGAAGAGTTCGTTTCATGAATGAGCTCCTGAAAATAAAGATAGTGGGGACGGAACGTCGGTCAGGCCGACGCCCTGCGCTGTGTACAGTTTTAGACCATGCGGCCCGGACGCGCCATTGTAAAAAAGCAGACGGCGCGGCCCGCGTGTGTACCACCCGCCGGGATCTGCGTCTCCTTATTGTCCCGAGCAGCCTTTACCGCCGCAGGCCGTTCCGGGGCATGAGCCGGAAGGGGCGGCCGAACGCGGGGGCATGGGCCGGACAGGCCCGGGTTTGAAGGGGAACGCGCCCGTTTTGAGGGGGCTGGGCGCGCTGACCTGACGCTCGGTATCGGATGAACCGCAATGAGGACAAACCGGCGTTTCCTCGCCGAATACCAGGTCCTCGAATTCCGTGCGGCAAGCCGGACAATAAAAATCATACATAGGCATGGGTGTTTCTCCGAGCCGCACAGGTCCCGCATCGGCACTGATGCGATAAAAAAGCGCGGCCTGGTGCTAGATTAATCACCTTGGATTAAATGGCAAGAGTGGCGCGGCTGAAAGGGGCTAGCCGCTTTTTTTTCGGAGTTTGCCCTGACTTTTCCGTGTCGAAAGCCTGCGGCGCCCTCACTCCCCGTGCCTTGTCAAGGCAGGCTGCTTGTGCCACAAAGAGTTCCGTGAACATGCTGCGTCGTATCTTTTTCTGGGCCGGACTCGCCGTCCTGCTTCTCCCCGTTCCGCTCCACGCCGGAGGCGACGCGGCTTTTCTCCTCAATTCCCTCAGCGTGGTGATTCAGAATGGAAGCGCCCGTCTGGAAGCAGCCGTTACAGTCAGCGACGCCGCGCCCATCCGGGCCAATCTGCGGGACGGCGCGGCTCTCAATCTGAGCCTGGACGTGCTGGTGGAAATGCCGCGTCTGGTTCTGCCGTCCAAAACCGTGGCGGAATGCCATATTCTGTATCAAATTCGGTTCGACCCCCTTACACGGGAATACGTGCTGCTGCGCGACGCCGCCCCCCCTCTGCGCCACCGCAGCCTGGAACTGCTGCTGAACGCCGTGCTGGGCGACGCGGTCATTCCTCTGTCCCCCACCATCCCCCTGACGCCGGGTGAAAACTACCAGGTCGCGCTGACTCTATCCCTGCGCCACGCCCATGTCCCTCCCTGGCTGGAAAAAGCTTTGTTCTTCTGGTCTTGGGACGTGCTCGCCCCGGCCACCTTCACCCTGGATTTCCAGTATGAAACGATTCCGGCTTCCGATGCCGGGCAAAGGCAATCCCATGCCTGAGTCTCCAGCCCGCGACGCCGCCGCTTCGAGTTACTCGGTCGATCCGGCCGCCGCCCGCCGCCGCGAGCGCAAACGCCGCCGCTGGGAGATGACGGCGGCTGTCGTGCTTATTCTGATGGTGGTGCTCGGCACTTGGGGCCAGTTGGCCTATTTCGGCACCGACTCCTGGATGTTCATCGGACTGCTCAACGTCAACGCCATCCTGATGCTGGTGGTGTTGTTCCTGGTGGCGCGCAACGTGGTCAAGCTGCTGCTGGAACGACGGCGCAAGATATTCGGCGCGCGTCTGCGCACTCGGCTGGTGCTGGCCTTTATCTCCATCTCGCTGGTGCCGGTGCTTATCATGTTCCTGTCCGCCAACCGCGTGCTGACCACCAGCGTGGACTACTGGTTCACCAGCCAAGTGGAAAATTCCATGCAGGCGGCCTTGGAAGTGGGGCGAAGTTTCTACAATTCGGCAGCGGGCAGACTGCGCGCCAATGCGGCCCTGTTGTTGGAGGACATCCGGCAGCTTCCGCTGGACAGTCCGGATCTGGACGACCTGCTGGAACGTCACCGCCGCGAAAACGGATTGATGCTGGTGGGCTTTATCCAACGCCTTCCGACGGACCCTCCGTCCTACACGGAAAAACTCTGGCATGCCCAACCGGATTTCGTCCCCATCTGGAGCAAGGTGCGCCAGGGGGTGAACTGGGACAACGTAACCCGCACCGGTTTTGAATCCATGCTATGGGCCGACCCCAGCGGAGATTACGTGATCTGCGCCCTGCCGGTGCCCGACTCCAGCGGCGTTTATCTGGTCAGCGCCGAATCCATTGGACGCGGCCTTCTGGCGCAACTGGACCGCATCAGCCAAGGGTTTGAGGAGTACACGCAGCTTAAAAGCCTAAAGAAACCCTTGAAGGTTTCTTTTACCCTTATTCTCGGCCTGCTCAGTCTAATCGTGGTGTTTGGGGCGGTGTGGGTGGCTTTTCGTCTGTCGCGCGAACTCATCGAACCCATTCTGGCTCTGTCGCGCGGCACGGCCCAGGTGGCGAGGGGCGAACTGGACTTTCAGCTTCAGGACGCAGGTAAGGACGAACTGGGGCAGTTGGTGGATTCCTTCAACCGTATGGCGGCCGATGTGCGCGAAAGCCGCGAGCACCAAAACCGGCTCAACGCCTTGTTGGAAGAGCGTAGCCGGGTCTTGGAGGAACGCACCCGCTATATTGAAACAGTGCTGGAAAACATCGCCACCGGCGTGGTCACGCTGGACGCCGAGGGGCGAATTCTGACCATGAACAAAGCGGCCTGCACCATTTTCGCCACCACGGCCCGCCAGTGGGAAGGCCGTAATCCCGCCGTTTTTCTCCAGCCCGAATACGCGGGCCTGTTGACCATGATGTACGAACATCTGCGCCGGCACCCCGAACATCCCTGGCAGCAGGGGCTGGAATTCGTACGACGCGGACGCCACTGGAAATTGCTGGTGCATGCCGTGGCCCTGCCCGCCGGCGGCGAAGACGCCTCGGCCGACGATCTGGGCAGTGTAGTGGCTGTTATCGAGGACATTACCGAGCTGGCCCGCATGCAACGCTTCGCGGCATGGCGCGAGGTGGCCCGGCGCATCGCCCATGAAATCAAAAACCCGCTCACGCCCATCAAGCTTTCGGCCCAGCGGTTGGAACGCAAATTTTCCGAAGCGGTCAGCGATCCCGCCTTTTCCCAGTGTACGGGGCTTATCGTGCGCGAGGTGGAACGCATGCAAAATATGGTGACCGAATTTTCCTCCTTCGCGTCGTTGCCCGAGGTATCGCTTGTACCGGGCAACCCCGCTCCATTGCTGGAAGAACTGGCGACCATGTTTCGAGCCAGTCATTCCGGCATCCGGTGGGAAACGGATATCCGCCCTCCCCTGCCTGATATCCGGCTCGACCCCGAAGCTCTGCATCGAGCGCTCCTGAATGTGCTCGGCAACGCTGCCGAGGCGTTGGAAGAAGCGCATCCTCCCAGGGGCGAAGGTGGCCGCGTGTTCGTCCGGGCCTGGTTGACCGCGCCGGGCGGCCCCTTGGTAATAGAGGTGGAGGACAACGGACCCGGCTTACCGGACGAAGACGCCTCGCGCCTGTTCGAACCGTATTATTCCCGCAAACGCGGAGGCACCGGCCTCGGGCTGGCCATTGTGCGCTCCATCATTCAGGATCATGGGGCCACGGTCTGCGCCGCCGGAGCCCCTGAGGGGGGCACCGTCATCCGTATGGAATTTCCCGTGCCGGAACACGGTTAATCCGTCTTCCCCCGTTCCCCGAACCCCGCGCTTTGTTTCGCGCCGTTCCGACGTTTCAGCCCGCAACGAAGCGCCTTGTCCCTCGTATCGTCCGAACAAAACAGAACACCCCGTGCGTCCAATTCGGCGCGCACGCCGCCGGGGAATTGAAAAACCCGGCCGTGTCGGCGCTGTTCCCATGCGTCGTCCAGGGCGAACAGAGCGGATGAGCGGACCTGCCCCTTGCCCAGACGGCGCACGGCCTCCACATAGGCCCTCAGCCGCCCTGGCCGCGGCAATGCGGCCAGGGCGGCACGGCGCAAAAAAACCCCCTCCGACCTGAACTCCGGAACGGAAAAGACCATCTCTCGCCAATACTCCTCATCCATACGGGCGACGCGCCACAGAGATCGCGTTACATCATACAGATCAGGATTTTCCGCCAACAACAAGGGCAACACGTCCAGACGCATGCGGTTGCGGCGGAAATCCCGTTCCTCATTGGATGCGTCTTCCCGCCAAGGCAGGCCCTGGCGTTCCAAAAGGGCCCGTAACCGCGCTTTTTCCACCAGTAAGAGAGGCCGCAACACCCGCCCTTTCCCGTCCGCCCCCAACAACCCGCAAGGTCCGCCCACACCGGGCATGCCGCCCAACCCCGGCCACGACGCGCCCCGCGTCAGACGCAGGAGCACATCCTCGGCCAAATCGCCCACATGGTGGGCGGTGACGATCCAATGGGCGCCCACATCCTGCCGAACTTCCTCCAGAAACGCATAGCGGGCCCGGCGCCCGGCATCCTCCAATCCCGTTCGGGCGCTTCGGACCGCCACTTCACAACGCCGAAGGCGGAACGGTACTTCCAGACGGCGACATAGCTCACGGGCGGCCTCGGCGTCTTGACCGCTTTCGGCCCGCAGGCCGTGATCAAGATGGGCGGCGGTCAAAGAAAAATTCAGGCGCTGACGCAGCGCGCTCAATATGAGCAACAGCGCCGTGGAATCCAAACCGGCCGACAGGGCGACCACCAAACCCGCGCCGCGCCAGTCCACACCTAGTTCACGCGTGACAAAGCGATGGATGGACAGGGCCAAGCGAGCGTCGGCCGGAGCCAGGTCTTTAAGGGTCGTCGGAGACGAGCCAACTGAGTTTGCTTCGTTCATGAGCCCGAGGAACCGTATTGCTTCCGCCATTCATCCAAAAACAACAAGCTGGTTTCCAGGCTGCCCAGTACTCCGCTTTCCTGCCGCAGGCGGGTTACCACATCCGAGAAAGCGGCCTGGGGCGGCAGATCCAGACGTCGCAACAGAGCAGCCAGTTCGGTCCGCAGAGCTTCGGGAATATCCGGCGGCCAGTCGGCGGTCGGACGTGGAGCGGGCCACCCCGATCGCCGCGCTCGGATAAAGTCGAGCATGGCGGTCATGCGCCGGATGTAGGTATGGTCGGCCAACACCCGGGCCCGCGCCCGGCGGGCCATCGCCTCCCGTTCCTCGGGGTGAACCAGGTAGTGGGTCAATCCTCGTTCCAAACCTTCCCAATCGGAAAACACGGCCAGTTCCGCGGCGGGGTCCGGCGCGCCCGCCCCCGCGCACACGCTTTCGTCCACCCGGAACAGTTCTCCCAACAACGAGCGTCTGTCCACCAGTTGAAACGCCCCCATGGCGGCGATCTCGAAAGTTCGCGGATTGACGAAGTCTCCGCCGGACACGGCCTTGTCCGCACGCACGCTGGAATGTAAGTTAAGATTGACGCGGGTGGCGTTGTACACCCGCACCGAATCCTCGGGCGACACGCGGGCTCCGCCCCGCTGCACAAGCGGGGCCAGCACGGCGTCGCCGTCCCAGTCCGATCCCCATATTTTAAAATTACGCCCGGCCAGGGCGCGAAAGGCCGCCCGCCGGTTGGGATAGCCCGCCCCCAGGAAAGCCAGGTCCGCCCCGTAGCGGGCGCGCTCGGCCGCCGTCAGCTCCAAAGGTCGGTGGAAGGACGGCAAGGCCGCCAGGGGCAGATAGCACGCGTTTTCCACGCCCGTTTCGCGCAACAGGCTCAAAAACGGCTCTTTCTGAATGACAAAGAAAAAATCATAGAGAGGAGCAAAACTGCGCCAATAAGTAAACAGCGCGTAATCCTCCACAAACCACATGGCCGTGGGCACGCCGTCCGCCCGCAAGCGACGCAGAGTCTGGCGGCCGAGAGGAGCCTGCGCCAGGGCCAGCACCAGATCCGGGGCGAAACTTTCCGCCTTGGCGTATACGGCTTGCGAAAGCGTATTGAGAAAGGCGGTCTCCAACTGGGCCAGACGTTCCCCGCTTATGCGCAGTCCACGCAGGGCAACGTGGGCCTGATGAAAGGCCGGAGCGTCAAATTCCTCCACCAGATGCCCCAGATCGCGCAAAGCCTGGGCGCAGTAGCGACCTATGGGCAGGGAACCGCCATACAGCGGCAGGACGACGAGAATGCGAAGAGGGGTGTTCATAGCGTCAGGGCAGGGCTTGAGGCAGCATCCAGTCCGCCTCGCGATAGATAATATCGGCGGCGTTCGAACCGCCGGGGGCCTCTCCCAGGCCCAAGTATTCGGCCAGTTGCTTCCGCAAGGCGGTGCGTCGATCGGCGAACGGGTCCGTTCCCCCAATCGGAGTCCAGGTTTCCCCCAATGCGTCAAAACCGGAGCTAAGCGCCGCCAGCCCAGGTAAAGGACGGGCGGCGGCTCCGCCGGTCCGCCCCTGGAGCCGGGCCAGAAAGGCGGGGGCTGCGAACGCTTCGCGGCACGAGGCGGCGCGCGGACAGGGCGCGGATTCCACACAGGGCGCGCAGGTCGGAACAGTCTGCCATACCCGGTGACCATTTCCATAAGGGCCGGTTTCGTAGGCCCAGGCCGAAGAACAGAATAGTCCTTCTACCGGCACCCCCAGGTGCGCGGCCAGATGGGCCGTGCCCGTATCGGGAGAAAGCAGCGAGTCCAGACCGGTCAAAGCCTCGACCAACCCGGCCCAATCGGTGCGCCCCGTCAAATCGACGGCGGAGGATGCCATCGAGGCGGGCAGCGCAGCCAACAAACGCCGTGCCGCCGGACGATCGGTCGGACCGCCCAGCAACACCACGCGCGGACCGCCCAGACGCTCGAACGCGGCGTGCGCTGCGGGGGCCAGGTATTCCGGCGGCAAAGAGCGGCGGGCGTTACGCCCGGCCAGGACCACGCCCAGCCCGGCGCCCCCCGGTCGAGCCGGAGGATTCACCCGCTCGCCGGGAATCATGACCGGGGCGAGAGCGGCCCAGAAATCCACAAGATTAAGCGGGGCGGAGGCCCGCTCGCCCATCCAGCGGAAAGCCAGGCGCATCCAGTTGGAGCGCAGGACCTGGCCGGAAGCCACGGGATAGCCTCGCACCACGGCCGGGTCGAACAACGTGGCCACGGCTCGGCACAGGCCGACATGGTTAAGGGCATACACGGTGTCGAAACGTTCGGCCCGCAATCTCTCCAACACGGCGCGCCCTACGCCCAGAACTTCGGCCTCGGTGCAACCGTGGGCGGGCAGCCCGTGCACCGTGACGTCCGGGTAAACAAGCCGGGTCACCCCTTGCAGGGAACGATCCACGCACAAATGAACCTCGCCCGACGCCATCAGAGACAGAACAAGGCGCTTGGTCTGGACGATATCCCCAAAACGGGCGAGCTGGATCACAAGTTGCTTGGGCATGATGTTTCGTAGCGCGAATTGCCCCTTCCCGCAACGAATGCTTTTGCCTCGCCGCAGCCAGGCGCGTTATAAGTCCCCTTTTCCGCACAAGACTGGAGCGCTCGCAAACATCGGCGGCGGCCCGCGCGCTTTAATGGTGGACGCAGAGTCCAGGCCGGGATAAGAAAGCGGACATGCGTTATTACCCTATTTTTCTTGACTTGCGAGGCAAACGCTGCCTGGTGGTGGGCGCGGGTCGGGTGGGGCGCCGCAAAATCGCCGGGTTGCTGGAATGTGATCCGGCGGAAGTGCTGGTGCTCGACCCCGGCGTACCCTCCGCCGAAGTCCGCTCTCTGTTTGAACATCCGGCAGTGCGTCATGAACGCCGAGCCTTTGCGGCGGACGACGCCGCCGGGCGTCAACTGGCGTTCGCCGCCACCCCCGAACGGACCGTCAACGCCTTTGTAGCGGCCTGCTGCCGGGATCGGGGTGTACCGTGCAATGTGGCCGATGCTCCGGACCAAAGCGATTTTCTGGTGCCCGCTCGGGTGGAGAGCGGCTCTCTGACGTTGGCTGTGTCCACCGGCGGAGCCAGCCCTGCCCTGGCCCGAGCGTTGCGCGAAGACCTTGAAAAATGGCTGGGACGACGCTATTCTCGTTTGGTTTGCTTGCTGGATAAGTTGCGGCCCGCCATATTGGCCCTGCGCCTGGGCAGCGATGCGAACGCCGAAATGTTTCGTGCGTTGTGCGCTCTGCCCTTGCGGGAAACTCTGGCCGAAGCGTTGAACGAGTCCGATTTCGGCCGCGCCGAAGTCCTGCTGCGCGAAATTCTGCCTTCGGTCTTGCATCCCTTCCTTGCGGAGCTGCTGCATGAATTGGATTGAATATTGTTCTCTGAGCGCCCTGCTGGTCTATGCCGTGGCTTCCGTGGCCGTCGTGGCCGGACTTTTGGGCCGCTCCGCCCGTGTCAAGCGTTTGGCTTTCGGGTTGACCCTGGCCGGATTCGCCCTGCACACCGTCCTTGTAATCGGCACGGTGGCGGCTCATGCCGAAAACTCCCGCCTCGACTACCTGGTTCCCTTCGCCTGGTGCCTGGTAGCCGTGGGCCTGCTGGCGAGCCGGAAACCTCGCCTGGATATCGCCCTGCTGTTTGTGGCTCCCCTTGCTTTCGCTCTCTTGTTCGTCGCGCAGGTGCTGCACACCACCAACTCCCTGCTCCCCGAAACCCTGCGCGGCCCCATTTTTCTGCTCCATTTGGCGGGAGTGTTCATCGGCGTAGGGCTGATGGCCGTGGCGGCGGGAGCCGCCGTGATCTTTCTATGGCAAGAGCGTTCCATCAAGTCCAAGACCCCGTTGTCAGGTTTTCGCAAAGATTTGCCCGCGCTGGGCGCTTTGGATCGAATCAATGCCCTGGCCACGGCAATCGGCTTCCCCTGTTATACTCTGGGCGTGCTGTGCGGCTTCGTCTGGGGGAGCATCGTATGGAAAACGCTATTGTCCGGCGACCCCAAGGAACTGGTATCCCTGTTCATCTGGGCCGTCTACGCTCTGCTCTTCCACCAACGTCAGGCTTTGGGCTGGCGCGGCCGCAAACCCGCCATCATGGCGCTGTGCATCTTCATCGCCTCGCTTTTTTCGTTGTTTGTGGTGAATACCTTCCTCCCCACCCATCACAGTTTTGACACCTACATCTGACATGGACCATACCATCCACCTGATCGGCCTCAACCACCGCACCGCCGCCGTGGAAATCCGCGAACGTTTTGCCCTGACGGATTTCTGTTCGCCCGAAACCTGGGCCGTGCCCTGTGGCGACGGCATCGCCGAAGCGCTTATCCTGTCCACCTGCAACCGGGTGGAAGTGCTGGTGGTAGGCAAGGGCGACGCCCCCCGTCAACGGGCTCTGGACTGCTGGAGCCGGGCGCGCGGCAAGACCCCGGACGACCTGGCGCCCTATATCTATCAGTACCGCGACGACGACGCCGTGCGCCACCTGTTTTCCGTGGCATCCAGCCTGGATTCGCTGGTCTTGGGCGAACCGCAGATTCTGGGCCAGCTAAAAACGGCCTACCGCAAGGCCGTAGACGCCGACACCGCCGGGCTTATCGTCAACAAGCTGCTGCACAAGTCCTTTTCCGTAGCCAAACGGGTGCGCACCGAAACAGCGGTGGCTTCCAGCGCGGTTTCCATCAGTTACGCCGCCGTGGAACTGGCCAAGCGCATTTTCGACGATATGGGCAGCCATGAAGCCCTGCTCATCGGCGCGGGCGAAATGGCCGAACTGGCCGCCATGCACCTCATGCAAGCAGGCATCCGTCGTATCAGGGTGGCCAACCGCACTATGAGCCGGGCACAGGAATTGGCCGATCGCATAGGCGGCGAAGCCGTTCCTTTTGACCGTCTGTTCGATTACCTGGTGGACGCCGACATCGTCATCAGCTCCACAGGAGCGCCGGACGCCATAATCCGCGCCGCGGACATGCGCGACGTGCTGCGTCGCCGCAAACACAGACCCATGTTTCTTATCGATATCGCCATGCCTCGCGATATCGACCCCGATGTCAACAATCTTGACAATATCTACCTGTACGATATCGACGATCTTAAAGAGGTGGTGGAAGAAAACCTGGCCCAACGTCGGGGAGAAGCAGAAAAAGCCAAAGCCATCGTAAATGCGGAAGTCGAAGCCTTCTCCGCTTGGGTGCGCTCGCTGGCTCTCCAACCCACCATAGTGGACCTGGTGCGCAGGGGTGAAGACATCATGCGGGAAGAACTGGCCCTTACTTTCAAGCGATTAGGCCCCGTGGACGATTCCACGCGCAAGGCGTTGGAAGTTATGGCCGATTCGCTGGTGCGCCGATTCAACCACGCCCCGTTGACTTTTTTACGCAACGGCTTCCACGAGGGCGAAGGAAGCGGCCACGCCATGCAGACCATTGATACCATTCGGCGCGTCTTCCAACTGGACGATGGAGGGCGTCGGCATGAACACTGAGTTTCAATCTGAAGTCCGCCGAGACACGATGCGCCCCCACGCACCCTATCTCTTCAGAATTTCATAATGCGAAAGGCCGCTTCTTTATAAGCGGCCTTTTCACTTGGGGATCATCCCGCGCGCGACGGGAGCATAATCGACAACGGCAAAGCCGACAGGGATGCTATTCGTCGTCCTCTTCCTGAAGAGCGTCGTGCACGGCGTCGGTAAAAATTTCAAACGCCACCCGCTCGATGGCCGTATCCGGCTCGTAGGCCAGGACCTCTTCGGGCAGTTCCTCGTACTCGTTGCAATATTCGTCGAAACGGTTGGTATATTCGCCAATCAACCGCGCCACTTCGGCCACCACGGGATCGGAAGGCGTCAGATCGGCGCCTTCGTCCTCCTCGCCTTCAAATTGGGCCTCATAGGCGTCCAGCGCTTTGACGATTTCCTCTTCCGACAGAGCCACAAACTCGGGGTTGGGTTTTACATTTTTCATGGAAGAACCCTATCCGGCGACCGGGCCGCTGTCAATGCGGCCCATCGCCTTCACAAGACAGACACATTCAGGGGCGAAGAGCCTGCCGCACAGCCTCTTCCATTTGACCAGCGGTGTAGATGTCGCGCAGCACTACCGGCTTTCCCCAGGCGTCGCCTTCCGGAAATACAGCCAGGAGGGGGATACTGGCGCTGTCCAGCGCGCGCAGCAAAGCCTGGGCCTGGGCATCGTTGCGGGTCAGGTCCACACGCACCAGAGTCACATCGTATCGCTCCACCAGAGATTTCAGGTTGTCCGCCGTAAGCGTAGTGCGTTCCAACACCTTGCAGGTGGGGCACCAATCCGCGGTAAATTCCACCAGCAACGGCTTTTTTCCCAGCATGGAGCGAAACGTATCCGGCCGGAAAGGCTGCCACGTCACGCCAGGCGCGGCCGGAGCAAAACTGAGGTACATGCTGAACCCTACGGCCGCCAATCCTCCCGCCCCGATCAGAAGGCGACGCAGCAAAGTGCCGCGCAGGCTGCCCCATCGCCCCCATACCCAGGCCGCCGCAGCCGCTACCAGAAGCACGGCCAAAGCGGGAACCTGCATGGACGCGGGCAGAATGGACAACAGATAAAGCGCCGTTCCCATCAGGAAAAAGCCCAGAACGCGCTCGAAGGTCAGCATCCAGTTCCCGGGGCGGGGCAGTGCGTTGGCCAGCGAAGGTTTCCAGGCCATAAGCAAATACGGCAGGGCCATACCCAGGCCGGTGGCCAGAAAAACGGTCATCAACACCGGCAAGGACTGCATGAGACTCCAACCAAGAACGCCCCCCAACAGAGGGCCGCTGCACGGCGTGGCCAGCAAGGTAGCCAAAAGGCCCGTTGAATAAGCATTGAGACGCGGATTGGCATGAGAGCCGCCCACGCGCAGATCCAGCACCGGCAGATGAAACACGTCGAACATGGACAGACCGAGGGCGAACACCAGGAGCAGCATGACGAATACCACGGCGCTGTTCTGGAATAATTGTCCCCAGGCCATGCCCGCCAGCCCGAACAACAGGGCCAGGGCCGCAAACCAAGTCAGAATGCCCGCCGAAAACAGAATATTATGTTCCCTGAACGCCCGCTTCCGTTCTTTCTCTTCGCCTTCCGCCGCGAGCAAGGTGGATATTTTGAGCGTCAGCACCGGCAGTACGCAGGGCATGACATTAAGAATAAGCCCGGCCAGCAGCCCGAACAGCAGGGCCTTGCCCAGTCCCTGCACCTCCAGTGAGGCCTGGAGGGGGCGCGGGTCAAAGTTCCAACTATCATCCGTTCCGACCGAAATAAGGGATTCGCCATCCGACATGGTCGCAATCGGCGCGAATGGCTGACCGGCATTCAAGTTTTCTTTCGCCGCCCCTGAAGAAAAAGCGACGGAAGACGCCTTTTCAGTCGGGGTGGTCATGGCTCCCGCTTCATCGGAACGGGCGCGGAACAAATCGTTCAGCCATACCGGTCGCTCCGTTGAAGAGGCGGGCGCGGACTCCGGCGGAACGCCCAAGGGCACGGTCGTCGTTACGGGAAAGCAGTTCTGCGAGGAACAGGCCAGCATGGAAACCGAGGCTTCCACATTCGCCGGGGTCGGATCCTGCGCGAACACTAAAAACACGGGCGTCGGCCCGTCGTAAACCCGGACCGTCATATCCGGTTCGAATACGTCGGCCTGAGGAACGCCCGGCAGATAGCGGACATCCGCGCCGGGAGCCTCTATTCTGGTAGGCATGGCTCCATCGCCGGGGTCATGGGCATAAGTGTGGTATCCTTCTTTAGGAAGCAACCACAACACTGCCACGGTAGCGGCGTCGACAGGCGGAGTCAGAGCCTTCCCCTCCTGGTCCGTCAAGCGCATCCACTCCACCCGAAACTCGTATGGAAGTTCCGCTGCGGAGGCGGTCTGAAAAGACATGCCGGCCAACGCACACCAAACGCTCAAAATAAAAAAAATATTCCAACGCATAAGATGTTTCATGAGAAAATTTTAGGCGTTTTTTCCGACAAAGGCAAAAAAAATCTTGACGGAGGCTGACGTCCGCGCTAAACACATCTTCGCGCTGACGCACTGGGTCATTAGCTCAATTGGTAGAGCAGCTGACTCTTAATCAGTTGGTTCGGTGTTCAAGTCACCGATGACCCACCAGAAAGAAATCAAGGACTTGGATTTTACTCCAAGTCCTTTTTTCTTTGAAAATCCGACTCCAAACCCTATTTTTCAATTAAATACCAAAAAGAGACCTCTTGCATCTATGCTACTCCTTTAGAGTGCGTCATTCGTGAGAATGTAGGATGGCGTGACGAGCTAGTAAGGTGATTTTCCTTCCTGAACATAACGCAACCCCATAGAAAATCTTTTTCTACAAAAGGGACACTCATTAGCGGCCAGGTTGCTGATATGTGGATACCCTCCTCTGCCTTGTTTGACGCAGGGGTCACAAAATCTTTTATGGCAATCGCGACATTCTTTTATTAATCCAGTCTTGCAAATGGGACACTTATCATTTGCCATTGAAACCTCCTTAAGGGGTCGCTCTTTACCGTATCACTGCCCCAAATATCCTAATAGATAGTTTTCTGTTGAGCATTACCCCTTCCATCATCTGATGGAGGTCTTTCACCCTCTCCCCTCTGTCCTGTTTATAGTCGATGGGTAGGAGTGAAAGAAACGGCCCCCCCAAACATCAGCTGGCTTGGGTAAATTCATAATCAGAATATTCTTTTCCTGGGGGAAGCATCCCGGGCACATTGCCTCCCCCGGGCAAAACGCTTACCATGACGAGGCTTTCCCCACCAGCCCCGGCGGCCCCATGAAGATATCCTCTCCGCGCCGTCCCGCCGCATCCGGGACGGATCAGAACGATGCCCTGCCCAGCCTGCGCAATGGCGTACGCGACGATGTGCGCGAGCTGCGCCTGCTGTTCGAACTGAGCCAGCTTCTCGACGGTGCGGCCCATATCGGCGAAACCCTGGACGGCGCGCTGTGCCTCATGGCCCGGCATATGGCCATGATGCGGGGCTCCATCTCTCTGGTTTCCCCCGGGGACGGGAGCATCCATATTGAAAGCTCCTACGGACTCAATGCCGCGGAACAGGCGCGCGGACACTATGCGGCGGGAGAAGGCGTCACCGGCACGGTTATCCGTACCGGACGCCCCATGGTCATTTCCAACGTGTCGGACGAGCCGCTCTTCCTCAACCGCACTAGGTCCCGCAATCTGCGCAAGGATGCCGTTTCCTTCATCTGCGTGCCCATCCGGGCCGACGATCAGGCCATCGGCGCCCTGTCCGTGGATCGGCTTTTTGCCGACACCTCCACTCTGGAGGAAGACGCCCGCCTGCTGACCATCATCGCATCCATGCTGGCCCGCGCGGCCAGAGTCCGCCAGAGCTGTCTCCCGGAGCGGAATGTGAACCGAGCCGCCAGAGGGCATGACAGGGGCAGAGTAAGCCTCCGCTCTCCCTTTTTCGTGGGTTCATGCGAGGCCATGCAGCAGGTCTACGCCCGCATCGATCAGGTGGCCCGCTCTTCCGCCACGGTGCTGCTGCGGGGGGAAAGCGGAACGGGCAAGGAGCTTGCCGCGCTGGCCATCCACGCGGCAAGCCCGCGTGCGAACAGACCCTTCATCACCCTGAACTGCGCGGCCCTGCCCGAAACGCTGGTGGAAAACGAGCTGTTCGGCCACGAGCGCGGCGCGTTCACGGGAGCGCAGGGCCTGTACCGGGGCCGCTTTGAACAGGCGGATGGCGGCACGCTGTTTCTGGATGAAGTGGGAGATCTGCCCCCGCTTACCCAGGCCAAACTGCTGCGCGTCATTCAGGAGCGCAGCTATGAACGGCTGGGCGGCGCGGAAACCCGCCGCGCCGACGTGCGCCTGATCACCGCCACCAACCGGCCGCTGGAAGATATGGTACATCAGGGAACATTCCGGGGCGACCTCTACTATCGCCTGAACGTCTTTCCCATCGAACTGCCCCCGCTCCGCGAGCGCAGCGGGGACATCGCCCTGCTGGCGGCTCACTTCATGAAAAAGTTCGCGGCGGCGGGAGGGCGGACGGAAATGAACCTTTCCCTCAGCGCGGCAGACATGCTCCAGCGCTACGAATGGCCCGGCAATATCCGCGAACTGGAAAACATTATGGAGCGGGCCGTGTTGCTGGCCGGAGAGGAAGGCGTCATTCTGCCCCAGCATCTGCCCCCGGAACTGCACAGCAAGGGCTGCCCGGTTTCCGCTCCCGGAGTGCGGCGGGCGCAGGGCCATGCCGTCGGTCCGCTTCAGCCCCGTCTGGATGAACTGGAAAAGGGCTGTATCCTTGAGGCGCTGCGCTGTCATGAGGGTAATATGGGCAGGGCCGCCCGCGAACTGGGGCTGACCGATCGCATCATGGCCCTGCGCATGAAGAAGTACGGCATTACCTACAAGGAATTCCGCCGGAAACGGACCCGGCCTGAATAAAATCAACTTTTTTGTAGAAAATGCTGTTACCTGACATCTTTTTCAACAAAAATGTAGATTGCTGACTTTCCCTTTTGTCTTGCCGAATCCCGGCCTCTCGGCATACTCCTTTTCCATAGAATCTACACAAGTGTAGATTCTATTTTTGTTTCACATCTGTGCCCCTCCGCAAAAAATAACTATACTCTCTTGAAATAAAATATTTTTTATTTTAACACAAACACTCTTGTCCGTCCTGGCATCCTTCTTGCTCAAGCAGCTCCATCATGCCCGTGAACAGCGCGGGCACATGCCATCACTTGAGGAGCAAGCCATGAGTTCACCACGCCAGGAAGCCATTCGCGATATTCTTTCCGACGACACCCCCGAAGAGTCGTCCGGTCCGGCCCCTCTGCGGCCGACCGTTGACATGCAGAGTCTGTTCGGCCGTGACGTGTTCAATCTGCACGCCATGCGCGAACGTCTGCCGCGCGACACATACAGGAAGATGGAAAAGACCATCCGCTGCCGCGCTCCCATGCCGGCGGACATCGCCGATATCGTGGCCGGCGCCATCCGCGACTGGGCGCTGGAGCGCGGGGCAACGCACTACACGCACTGGTTCCAGCCCATGACCGGCGTCACGGCGGAAAAGCACGATGCTTTCCTTGCCCCCACCGGAGACGGGCACGCCATTCAGGAGTTTTCCGGCAAGATGCTGGTATGCGGGGAGCCCGACGCCTCCTCCTTCCCTTCCGGCGGCATCCGTTCCACGTTCGAGGCGCGCGGCTATACCGCCTGGGACCCCACCGTGCCGGTCTTCATCCTGCCCGGCAGGGGCGGCAATACCCTGCATATTCCCACCATTTTCTATTCCTGGTCCGGCGAATCGCTGGATCGCAAGACGCCGCTGCTGCGCTCCATTGAGGCCGTTTCCCGGCAGGCTCTGCGCGTGCTGCGCCTGTTCGGCGACCATGATGCCACCCACGTCAGCCCCATGGTCGGCGCGGAGCAGGAATACTTTCTCGTGGATCGCCGTCTTGCCGCGCTGCGCCCTGATCTGCTCATGACCGGAACGACCCTGAGCGGCCTTCCCTCCCCAAAGGGGCAGGAAATGGAAGATCACTATTTCGGCGCGGTGCCCAGGCGCGTCATGGCGTTCATGCAGGATGTGGAAAACCGGCTCATCGCTCTGGGCATTCCGGTGCGCACCCGCCACAACGAAGTGGCTCCGGGCCAGTTTGAAATGGCCCCCCTGCATGAGGAAGTCAACATCGCCACCGACCACAACATGCTCATAATGAACATGCTGCGCCATGTGGCCCCTGATCATGGCTTCGTCTGCCTGCTGCACGAAAAGCCCTTTGCGGGCGTGAACGGCAGCGGCAAGCACAACAACTGGTCCCTGTGTTCCTCCGACGGCCGGAATCTGCTCGATCCCGGCGATACCCCGCGCACCAACGCCCGCTTTCTGGTCTTTCTCGCCGCCGTACTGCGCGCCGTACACAAACACGCCATGGCCCTGCGTCTCGGCACCATCGGAGCCGGCAACGATCACCGCCTCGGCGCCAATGAAGCCCCGCCCGCGATTATTTCCGTGTATCTCGGCGATCTGCTGGAAGAAACCCTGCTGAGCATCATCGGGGAACAGCCCGCGCACGCCAGAACCGCGCCCATGGAGATCGGCGTTTCCACGCTGCCGCCCCTGCCGCGCGACTACTCGGATCGCAACCGTACCAGTCCCTTCGCCTTTACCGGCAACAAGTTCGAGTTCCGGGCCGTAGGCTCCTCCCAGTCCATCGCTCCGGCCAATATCGCCCTGAACAGCGCCGTGGCCTGCGCCCTGGACGATATCGCCACCGAGCTGGAAGCCGCCGTGGAAGGCGGAAAGGAACTGAACGACGCCCTGAAGGATCTGCTGCCCCGTCTGTTCCGCGAACACATGCCCGTGGTCTTCAACGGCAACGGCTATTCCGCCGAATGGCCGGAAGAGGCCGCCCGGCGCGGCCTGCCCAACCTGAAGGATACCGTGGCCGCGCTGGAGCATTACGACGACCCGGAAGTCATGGAAGTCTTCCTGCGCAACAGGGTGCTTTCCGAACCGGAAATTCTGGCCCGTCAGGAAATTCTCCAGGAAAACTATGCGCTGACCGTCGGCATCGAAGCCTCGGTGCTGGAACGCATGCTGCGCGAAATCGTGCTTCCCGTGACGCTGCGGGCCCAGAGCGAAGCCGCCCGTCTGGTGGCGGAAATCCGCGCGGCGGAAGGGACTCCGGCCAATGTCGGGGCAGACGTCGGGGCAGGCGCGGCAAACAGTCTGCCCACAAATCTGGAAGAAAGGCGCTATGCGGCCTTCCGCTCCCATAACGTCGCCTTGATGACCGCGCTGGATGAGCTGCACGCCGCCCGCGAACAGCTTGCGGGCATGGACGGCGCTCCGGCCCGCGCCCGCGCCGCCCGCGATGCGGTGCTGCCGCTCATGCTCCGCTGCCGCGAACAATGCGACGCGCTGGAAGGCATGACCGACGACGCGGCCTGGCCGCTGCCCAAGTATGCGGAGCTGCTCTGGACGCATTGATTCCGAATTCTGCTCCGTTCGTTTTTTCCTCTCCTGTCCGTCCGGCGCATGAGCCGGACGGACAGCCCCTTCCTCCCAATACGCGCCATCTTCATGGTCAGCAAACATGATCGGCGGTTTTCATGACGACACGACAGCCTACCGACATCACCCATCCCAACCGCGAACACGACGCCTGCGGCGTCGGTTTTGTGGCCCGCCTGGACGGACGCCCCGCTCACAGAATCATCGAAGACGCCCTTTCCGCCATGACCAGCCTTGCCCACCGCGGCGGACTTGCCTCCGGACGAGGCGAAGGCGACGGGGCAGGTCTGCTTCTCCCCCTTCCGCTTGATTTCCTGAGCCGTTTCTGGACCCTGCCTCCGGTCTTCGGGTTCGGACAGCTTTTTCTGCCCCGTGACGCGGCGGCTGGAAAAAGAGCCATGGCACTTGTGGAGGAAAGCCTTGCCGCGCAGGGTCTGGAACTGGCGGACGGGCGCGATGTTCCCGTCCGTCCCGACGCGCTCGGCCCGCACGCGCGCTCGCAGATGCCGCGCATGGCGCAGGTTCTCGTCCTGCCCCGCGCGGGAACATCCGGGACATTCCGGGATGCTTCCGCGCTTCCCGCCGTGGTTTCGCCGCTGGCCGAGCCGGGCGAGGAACTGGAGCGCCGCCTGTATCTCGCCCGCAAGGGCATGGAACGGGCCGCGCGGAAACTGCCGGAACAGGAAGATTTTTACGTCGCCAGCCTGTCTTCCCGCAGCGTGGTGTACAAGGCCATGCTCACCGGAGCAAAACTGGCGGACTTTTATCCCGATCTCGCTGATCCCCATTTCTCCGCCCCCTTTGCCGTCTTTCACGAGCGTTTCAGCACCAACACCATGCCGCGCTGGCGGCTGGCCCAGCCCTTCCGCATGCTGGCCCATAACGGCGAAATCAATACCCTGCAAAGCAATCTTACGCACATGAAGATCAGGGAAGCGGCCCTGTCCTCACCGCTGTTCGGCGATCCGGACGGAGTCAGGCCGGTCATTGAAGAGGACGGAAGCGACTCCTCAGCTCTGGACAACGTGCTGGAACTGCTCACGCGCGGAGGCAGACCCCTGCCCCATTCCCTGATGATGCTCCTGCCGGAACCCTTTGGCCGGGCCTTTGTCATGGGCGACAACAAGCGCGCCTTCTATGACTGGCACGCGGCCATGATGGAAGCATGGGACGGCCCCTCCGCCCTGGTGTTCACCGACGGTTTCCGCCGCGTGGGAGCCATGCTCGACCGCAACGCGCTGCGGCCGGGCCGTTACAGCCTCAGCCGGGAGGGACTGCTGGTCTTTGCCTCGGAAAGCGGCGTGAGCCTCGCGCGGGAAGAAGCGGACTCCGTCCCCGGTGCGCAGCGCCGTCAACTGGGCGCGCGCCGCATGTTCATGGCCGACCTTGTCCAGCACCGCCTGCTCACCGACGCCGAACTGAAGGGGCAGGTAGTACGCGAACATCCCTACCGCCGCTGGCAGGTGCGGACAAGCCTGGGCACCGCCGATCTTTTCCCTGCCGAACCGGATGGAGCGCACGCGGCGGCATGCGGCGATCTCCCCCGGCCATGCGTTCGGCAACGCGCCCGACGCGATATGGACGCGCTGCGCCATATGGCGCTCAAGGGACAGGAGCCTGTTCTCTCTACCGGCAGTGACGAAGCGCTCGCCGCGCTGGACGACGCTCCCCGGCCCTTCTTCGACTATTTCCGCCAGCGTTTCGCGCAGGTGACCAATCCGCCCATTGACCCGCTGCGTGAAGAGCTTTCCATGTCGCTCATGAGCTATGTGGGTCCGGAAGGCAATCTGCTCGCCCGTGAACCGGAAGCCCTGTTCCGCCTGCGTCTGCCCCATCCTTTCCTTCAGCGCGAAGACATGCGCCGCCTGCGTCTGGCAAGGCATGACAAACTGCGCCCTGTCCGGCTTGATGCGGTGTGGCGTCTGCCCGCCCGCAGTTCCGACGCGGGGGAAGCCCTGCGCGACGGACTGGAAGCGCTGTTCCGCGCGGCCGGGGAAGCTCTCGATCAGGGGGCGACGCTGCTGATCCTCAGCGATGCCGGGAGCGGCGGGGACAATCTGCTTCCCATCCCTTCCCTCCTTGCCGCCTCAGCCCTGCACAATCATCTTATCCGCGCGCGCAAGCGTCATCTGTGCGGACTCATTTCGGAAAACGGCGATGCGTGGGAACCCATGCACATGGCCCAGCTCATCACCTGCGGCGCGGACGCCGTCTGCCCGTGGGGAGCGCTGGATGATGCCGAAAAACTGGGCGCGGAGGGCGGGCTCAGCGCCGAGGAAGCCCGTTCCGCTTACATCACCGCGTTGCGCAAGGGGCTGCTCAAGGCCATGGCCCGACTGGGCATTTCCACGCTGCGCAGCTTCCGGGGCGGGCATTTCTTTGAATGCGTCGGACTGAACAAGGAGTTTGCCGGGAGCTTCTTTGCCGACATGCCGGTACGCCTCGGCTCCGCCCTGCCGGGCATGGGACTCGGCCTGAACGAGTTTGCCGCCGAAGCCGCCGCCTTGCACGCCATGGAACAGGAAGGACGCGCGCCGTCCGAAACCCGCTTCTGGAACAGGGAAAGCGTCACCCTGCTGCAACGGGCCGTGGGATTTTCCCGCTCGGGCTCAGCGGAGGATGCAAGCGCCGATCCCGCCGCCTTTGCCAAATTTGCCGCGCTGGCGGATGCGGCATCTCCCGCCTTCACCCCCCGCTCCTGTCTGCGTCTGATCGAGTCGGAACATCCCCTGCCGCTGAAAAGGGTAGAGAGCGCCGAAACCATCATGACCCGCTTTGTGGGCGCGGCCATGTCCCTTGGGGCGATCAGCGCCGAAGCGCATATCTGCGTGGCCCGCGCCTGCAACGCCGTTGGCGCGCGCTCCAACAGCGGTGAGGGAGGCGAGGACGAGACGCGCGGAGCGGATGAGGCGGGCGGCGACAGCCGTTCCCGCATCCGTCAGGTGGCATCGGGACGCTTCGGCGTGACCCTGGACTATCTGATCAATGCGGATGAAATCCAGATCAAGATCGCGCAGGGAGCCAAACCCGGCGAGGGAGGCCAGCTGCCCGCGGCCAAGGTCACGGAGGAAGTGGCCAGGCTGCGCCGCACCATGCCCGGCGTCACCCTTGTCTCCCCTCCGCCGCATCACGACATCTATTCCATTGAGGATCTGGCCCAGCTCATCCACGATCTGCGCCGGGTCAGCCCCTCCTCGCGCATTTCGGTCAAGCTCGCCTCGGAAAGCGGTGTGGGTACCGTGGCCGTGGGTGTGGCAAAGGCAGGAGCCGACGGCATCCTCATTTCCGGCCACGACGGCGGCACCGGAGCCGCCCCGCTTTCCGCCATACGCCACTGCGGATCAGCGTGGGAATTCGGCCTGGCAGAGGCGCACCGCGCGCTCGTTGCCGGCGGTCTGCGCGACAGAATCCGGCTTCAGGCTGACGGCGGTCTGCGCAGCGGGCGCGACATCGTCATCGCGGCGATTCTCGGCGCGGACGAATTCGGATTCGGCACGGCTCTGCTGGTGAGCTGCGGCTGCGTCATGTGCCGCAGATGCCATGAAGGCCGCTGCCCGGCAGGCATCGCCACGCAGGACGAAAAGCTCCGCCGCCGCTTCGCGGGCAGACCGGCGCATGTGGAAAACTTTCTGCGTCTTGTGGCGGAAGATGCGCGCCGCCATCTGGCCGCCCTCGGACTGCCCGCTCTGGAAGCGGCGCGGGATCGCCTCGATCTGCTGAAGCCTGCCCCCGCCGCGGGCAAGCGCGCCCTGCTGGACTGGACAGAACTGCTTGATGCCCCACTGCCCGCCGCGCCTGAAGAACGCGGCAATGACAGAGCCTTCGCTCCCACGCCGCTGGAACAGGCCATGCTCGATGCCGGTCGGGACGCGCTGGAAGGCGGCCCTTCCCGCCGGGTTTTCTCCGCCGGGATACGCAACTCGGATCGCGCCGTGGGAGCGCTGCTTTCCGGGGAGCTGGCCCGCCGCCACGGTATCCGCCGCCTGAAGGACGCGGCGGCGGACGGCCCCTTCTTCCGCGCGCTGCTGCGCGGCTCCGCGGGCCAGAGTCTCGGAGCCTTTCTTGCCCCCGGCGTGGAAATCACTGTGGAAGGCGATGCCAACGACTATGCCGGAAAAGGACTGTGCGGAGGCCGCCTGATCATACGGCCCGCCGATCCTGACGCCCCTTCCGGGCTGGAGCCCGGTCAGGCCATCACCGGCAACGTGGCTCTGTACGGAGCCACCGGCGGAGAAGCCTACTTCCGGGGCCGCGCGGGCGAACGCCTCGCGGTGCGCAACAGCGGCGCGCTGTGTGTGGCGGAAGGAGCGGGCGATCATGCCTGCGAATATATGACGGGAGGCGTCGTGGTGGTGCTGGGAAGCTGCGGCTACAACTTCGCGGCGGGCATGAGCGGCGGTGTGGCCTTTGTCTATGATCGGGATGAACGCTTTCAGAACCGCTGCAACACCGACAGCGTGGACCTGGAATCCGTCTGGACCGAAGCCGACAAACAGTTGCTGCGCGGGCTGCTGGAAAACCATGTCCGCCACACCGGAAGCCCCCGGGCCGAAGCCCTGCTTGCCAACTGGGATGCGGAACTCCCGCTTTTCGTCAAGGTCATGCCGCTGGAAGCTCGCGCCGCTCTCGCGCGCCGGCACGCCAGCCAGCGGCACGGCGGAGATGTGGCCCCGGCCACCGAAGACGTGCTTTAACCCCCTCTCCAACGGAACGCGAACCATGATGCACTTCGTCAAAATGCACGGCCTCGGCAACGACTATGTCTACATGGACGGCTTCTCCACCGCCCTGCCCGCCGGGGACGCCGCCCTGAAGCGGTTGGCAGTCGCGGTCAGCGACCGCCATCGCGGCATCGGATCGGATGGTCTCATCCTCATTCTGCCCTCTTCCGTCGCGGACATCAGGATGCGCATGTTCAACAGCGACGGCAGCGAATCGGAAATGTGCGGCAACGGCATACGCTGCGTGGGACGCTATGCCCTGACGCGCGGCCTGATCTCCCGGTCCGATCCGTCCGTGGAAACCGGAGCGGGCATACGGCGGCTTGAAATTGCGGAAAACGCGGACAGGATCACGGTGGATATGGGCGAGCCGGAATGGCTCCCCGCGAAAATCCCCCTGAATCCCTGTCTCGCGGATGGAGAGGATTTCATCCGCCGTCCCCTGCGCGTGGACGGCAGAAGCTGGGAAGTGACCTGCCTCTCCGTGGGCAACCCTCATGCCGTGCTTTTCCTGCCCGATATAGCCGGGCTTGACCTTGAACGCCTCGGCCCGCTTTTTGAGCATCACCCCCTGTTCCCGCACCGGGTCAATACCGAGTTCATTCATGTGCGTTCCCCGGAATCACTGGACATGCGCGTATGGGAGCGGGGCGCGGGTGAAACCCGGGCCTGCGGCACGGGCGCCAGCGCGGCGGCGGTGGCCGCCATGCGTTGCGGCCTTGCCGCCCGCAAGGTGCGCATGAATCTGCCCGGCGGCCCGCTGGATATCGAATGGCGCGCCGACAATCACATCTTCATGACCGGCGAGGCTGTCACCGTCTTTGAAGGCGACTGGCCGGATTAAGAAACTGTGTTCAATGTCACACCGGGTTACGACAGGCGGCGGACAATCTGTTTCCGCAAGTTTTACGGCAACATTCGTTGCCGTAAGGCAGCCGCTCTTCCAGAGCGGCAAAAGACGCCCCTGACCACGGCTGGCTGCACTGCATCTTTGCAAGGCAACGCCTTGCAAAGACTGCGCTCCGCGAAACATTGCTTCCGCTCCTCGCCCCCCTCCATGCCGCATTCCATGCGGCGGGGGGTCGTCGCTCCAGGCTCGCTAACGCTCGCGCCTCCGGCGGTTAAGGTGTCTCTCTGTCTCTTGAACAACCATTACTCCATGAAAAAGGATGATACATGCTGCGCACCAATCCTCACTATGCCCGTATGGGCAAGTCCTATCTGTTCGCGGAAATCGCCCACCGGGTTGAGGCGTTCCGCAAGGCTCACCCCGGCACAGGCGTCATCAGCATGGGTATCGGCGATGTGACCCAGCCGCTCGTTCCTTCCGTCATCCGGGCGCTGCACGCCGCCGTGGACGACATGGGCAGTCCGGACGCTTTCCACGGTTACGGCCCGGAACAGGGATACGCCTTTCTGCGCGAAGCGGTAGCGCTGGAATACGCCGCGCGCGGCGTCAGCATAAGCCCGGACGACATTTTCATCAGCGACGGCGCAAAGTGCGATCTCGGCAACTTTCAGGAGCTGTTCGCCCCGGACGTGAGCATAGCCGTCACCGACCCCGTCTATCCGGTCTATGTGGACTCCAACTGCATGGCGGGCCGTGGAGGAACATGGACGGAACACGGCTGGAGCGGCATCCGCTACCTGCCCTGCACGGCGGAAAACGGCTTTGCGCCCGTACCTCCAGAAAAAGCGCCGGACGTCATCTATCTCTGCTCGCCCAACAACCCCACCGGAACCGCGCTGGATCGCGCAAGCCTGGGCGAATGGGTACGATACGCCCGGAGCAGCGGCATGCTGATCATGTTCGACTCCGCCTATGAATGCTTCATCGACGATACGGAAGGGGATATCCCGCACAGCATTTATGAAATCCCCGGCGCGGATGAGGTGGCCGTGGAATTCCGCAGCTTTTCCAAAAGCGCGGGCTTTACCGGGCTGCGCTGCGCCTATGCCGTGGTTCCCGCCAACCTGAAGGCGGGAGGAAAGGGGCGGCTCCATGACATGTGGGCGCGCCGCCAGACCACAAAATACAACGGCTGCCCCTACATTGTGCAAAAGGCTGCGGAAGCGGCCTGTTCACCGGAAGGACGCGGGGAAACGGCGGCCGTGGTGAACATTTACAGGAACAACGCGGCGCTGATGCGCGGAACGCTGAACGCTCTGGGCCTGACGGTATACGGCGGCATCCATGCCCCTTACCTGTGGGTGCGCACGCCGCGCGGCATGGACTCATGGGATTTCTTCCAGTTTCTGCTGGATCGCGCGGCTGTGGTGTGTACGCCCGGCTCGGGCTTTGGCCCGTCCGGCGAAGGCTATGCCCGTCTGACTGCCTTCTCTTCTCCCGCCGATACACGCGAGGCCATGACGCGTCTGACCGACGCGCTGAAACAGGCCTGATCCCTGCCCGCTCCTGACGGCCAAAGGTCGGTGAGGAAATGGTCGACAGATGGAACCTGGCCAAAATCATTCAGGTTTCGGCGACGAACCGTCCCCCGCGTTCTCCGGATGCCGGACTTCGGGTGGAAAACTTTCCGTGACAACTGGGCTTTCCTGCTCACGTTCGTCCATAAATATCTGCCACACGGTGACAAAAAGCACCGCCAGCGTGGGGCCGGTGACGAACCCGTCCATGCCGAACATGATAAAACCGCCCAGCGTGGATAAAAGAACCATGAAGTCCGGCAGCTTGGTGTCGCGTCCCACCAGCAGGGGGCGCAACAGGTTGTCCGCCAGTCCGATAACGCCCGCGCCGTAGACGATCAGGATGGCTCCCTGCCAGGGGTGACCGGCAGCCAGCAGAAACAGAGCGGTGGGTCCCCAGACCAGAGCCGCGCCAACCACCGGGATAAGAGAAAGCAAGGTCATCGCCACGCCCCACAGCACCGGAGCGCGAATATCCAGCAGCCAAAAAATCAGGCCGCCCAACGCCCCCTGGACCATGGCCACCAACAGACTGCCCTTGACCGTGGCCCGCATCACTCCGGCAAATTTGCGGAACAACAACTCCTCGCGCTGATCGCCGAAAGGCAAAGCCCGGATCAATACCCTTTTAAGCCATTCACCGTCACGTACCAAAAAGAACGCGATATACAACACCAAGGCAAGATTGGTCAGAAAATGAGCCGCGCCGCCCCCGAAGGCCACCGTATTGGAAGCGATGAACTTTCCGACCGTCAGCGCCGCTTGCGACAGTTGGGCCTTGATGCGGGCGGCGTCATATCCATATTTGGCCAACCACTCCTGCACAGCGGGAAAAGCCTCCCGCAATGTATCCACGGCCTCGGCCAGACTGCTTGAACCGGCCGCCAGCCGCTCATACAGGGCGGCCGCTTCCTGCAGGCAGGAATACAGGAGCCAGGCCAGAGGGAGGATGATGACCAGCAGGCAGAGCAAGACTGTCAACCCCGAGGCAAGGTTTGGATGCAGCCCCCGACGATCGCGCAAAAAGCCGTTGACCGGGCCGAACAGCACGGCGATGACCGCGGCCCAGAATACAACATCAAAAAAAGGAAACAACAGCCAGCCGAACAAGATCGTAGCCGCCGCCAACAGGAGCAGAAAGGCGCGTGCCTCAAAACGCCGGGGATCGTCATACATGGGGCATAACTCCTTGCGTTGCATGCCTTCCATGTTAACGGCACTCAGCTTCCCGTGCAAGAGAAAGGCTCGACGGCCGTAGCGGCCGCGAGTCGAAAAGGACATATACGAACAAAGCCGGCCCCGACAATCGCCTTGCGCAAAAAAAGATACCAATATAAGGATATTCAGCTTGTTCCTTTCGTCATCACAGATGACCATGAAATGGTCCGTTCTCCGGCAGCGAAAAGAGAGAGTTCCTTTTTTGTAGGAAACTGAACAAAGGGCGTGCCCATGTCAAAACGTCATCCCCTGCTGAGCCTACGTTCCGTGGGTCCGGCCACACTTCAGGATCTCCTGTTGCTGGGCATTGATACGCCCGGCAAGCTGGCCGCCGCCGATCCCCGGATTTTATATGATGAGCTGTGCCTTCGTACCGGGCAGAACGTGGATATCTGTCAATACGACGTCTTTTGCTGTGCCGTGGCCCAGGCCCGCGACCCGGATCTACCGGAAGAGCAAAAAGACTGGGCCTGGTGGTCCCGCCGTCGCAAAACCTCCGAGGGCTGAGACCAAAGGCGTGCCTCCGGTGCTGCGGAAATTCATCCGCGCGCCGGGTCGGAACCGCCTTTGACAAAAGCCGGATCCGGCGCGAACGCGGATAATCACCGCCCTGCGCTTGACTCTCGGCTTCAGCAGACAGACTTCCTCAGAAAAGGAGGTTTTCATGGCTCAGCGCAGTGTCGAAAAAATTGTGACAGGCCGCCCTTCCGTGGACGGCGCGGGCGTCCGCCTGGTGAGAGTGCTCGGCGCCCCCACAGTATACGATTTCGATCCCTTTCTCATGTTGGACGCTTTCGATTCCTACAATCCCGATGACTATGTACGCGGCTTCCCCATGCATCCGCACCGGGGCATAGAAACCTTTACCTATCTTATGGAAGGCGAAATCGATCATCAGGACAGCCTGGGCCATCAGGGCCGCATTCTGGATGGATGCTGCCAATGGATGACGGCGGGCAACGGCATTCTGCATCAGGAAATGCCCAAGCCCACGGAACGCCTGCTTGGTCTGCAATTGTGGATAAACCTGCCCCGGGCCCATAAGATGACCGAGCCCAAATATCGGGACATTACCCCGGCCAAGGTGCCCGTACTGGATGAGGACGGCGCACGGGTGGCGATTGTCGCCGGCGCCTACGCCACCGCGCAGGGCAACGTGGACGGAGCCACCAAAGGCGATTACGTCCCGGTTCGCTTCCTTGACGTATGGCTTGGCCCGAGTAAAAACTGGTCGGTGGAAACCCAGCCCGCCGACACAGTATTCGCCTATCTGGTGGAAGGCTCATGCTTTCAGGAGGAACTCGAAATTCCGGCGCGTCGAGCCGTTCTGTTCGGTCCGGGCGATAACCTCCGCCTGACCGGCGGCCCCAAAGGGGCGCGCTTTGTGCTGGTATCGGGCCGACCGTTGCGCGAACCCGTGGCTTGGGGCGGCCCCATAGTCATGAATACCGAATCCGAAGTACGGCAGGCTTTTCAGGAGCTGGAAGACGGCGTCTTCCTCCGGCACGCCCGACGGCGTTGAACTCTCGCCGGGGAGTCCTCACCCCAAAAACGACTGAATACCGGTAAAGATAACCTGGGCGGCTATGGCGGCCAGCAGCAACCCTGTCAACTTGGACAACACGGCGATGCCGGTCCGATGCAGCACCTTTTCCACGCTTTCAGCCATAAGCAGCAGAAGAAGCACCCCGCCCGAGGCCACCAGCAAAGCCGCCGCGCCGATAAGCCTTTCCTGCGGAGTGGAAGCCGAAGCCCCCATAACCATGACCGTGCCGATGGAGGCCGGTCCCATGCATAGAGGAATAGCCAACGGCACCACGCTGATATCCGCATCGACGGGCATGGAGGGGTGGTCTGTGGTTTCGTTCATCAACGACACGGCCGTCAGAAACAGCAACACCCCCGAGCCGATACGAAAAGCATCGAGCGTAAAGCCGAATACCCCGAAGATACTTTCTCCGAAAAAGTACAGGACCACCCCGATCACGAACACCGCCACCCCCGTATGAATGGCGGTGGCTCGCTTGCGCGCGGTCGGATAGGATTTAGTGCCGCTCAAAAACGCGCTTAACACGGCGGGCGGCGTCATCAAAGCGAACAGTTTAAGGGCCGTGCCGAAAAATTCGCTGAAAACGCTGTCCATGTCGCCTTTTCCCCACTACGGGTAAGAGTTCCCGGTGTTCCCGGCCCTGATGGCCGACGGGGCCGAGGGGCGGCCCCGTTTGTCCGCGAACGCCGACGCCGTTTTCATAAGGAACGACGCCGAATTGCGCAAGAACAAAAAAGGCGGCACGACAGCCGCCCGCAGTGTGTCGATATCCGCCGGAAAAACGGAATAGCCTTGTAAAAAACGGTGCCGACACCGAATATTGCCGCCCCATGCGGACGGAAAACATTCGTCCCGCGTCCGCAACGCTCTCAGAAGGTGGAAGGCATACCGCCCATTTCGGCAATTTGACGAAACAAAACCAGCGATTCCTGAGCCTCCGTCGGGTCAAGCACGCGAAGCGCAAACCCGGCGTGCACGATGACATAATCTCCCGGCTTGACGGGTTCGGGCAGAAGCAGCGTCGAAATATCCATAAAAGTTTCACCACTGCCCACACGAACGCGGGCCTTGCCCTCCTCCGGGCATTCGGTCACACAAACGGGAACGGCAAGACACATGGCAATCTCCTGGTTGCTTTTCCTCTTTCTCATATAGCTCAGGCAAAGGTTTCCCGCAAGGGGAGCGCCCGGCAAACACAGGACGCGGCGGGACGAAAACCGCAACACCGTTCGCCGCCACGCCGCGGCTTGCTGCAAAGCTCATACGCCATGTCATAACGCCCGTCATCCCATCAGGGCACATACTCATTTCGGCGCCGCCCGTGCGGGCGGCCCGAGCCGATTGCCAAGCGCAGGTCGATGCGATACAATGCATGTTGGTCAATTATTATGCATACCGACACCACTTCCTCTTTCGCTCCACTGGCGCCTGTCCTGGCTCTCCTGCATCGACTGGGAGACATGGCGCTGTTTCTGGTCGACGCCGTATGGCAGACCTTCCGGACGCATCGGCTGTTCGGCAAGGTGTTCCAACAGCTCTACACCGTCGGCGCTCAGTCCATGCTGGTTATTTTGCTGTTCAGCGTGTTCACGGGGCTGGTCCTCGGGCTCCAGGCCTTTTACGCCATGTCCATGTTCGGAGCCCAGGGCATGTTGGGTTCGCTCATCTCTCTGACGCTCATTCGTGAACTGGGCCCGGTGCTCACCGCCGTCATGATCACGGCCCGCGCCGGTTCGGCCATGACCGCCGAAATCGGGGTCATGCGCATTACCGATCAAATCGACGCGCTGGAAGTGATGGATATCCACCCCGTGGGCTACCTGGTCACCCCGCGGCTCCTCGCCTCGTTGATTGCATTCCCTCTGCTCACCGCCGTATTCGACGTTATCGGCATCTTCGGAGGCTATTTGTCGGCTTGCGTTCTGCTCGGCCTGAACGAGGGCCGCTATTTTTCCGGCGTCGAATCCAGCGTTACCATGACCGACGTCTCGGGGGGCTTTCTCAAGGCTTTCGTGTTCGCCGCCATTGTGGTGACCGTCTGTTGCTATCAGGGGTATGCCGCTCACCAGCGCAAGGACGGCAAGGGAGCGGAAGCCGTGGGCAACGCCACTACTTCCGCCGTGGTCATGAGTTGCGTGCTCATCCTGATGAGCGACTATGTGCTTACCTCCTTTCTGCTCTGAGGCCCGGCATGACACCTATTACCGACAATGCCTGGGATATATGCATCGAGCATCTTGACGGCGGCTACGGCGAGCGTCTGGTTCTCCGCGATCTGTCCGCCTGTCTGCCCGGAGGGGCGATAACCGCCATTTTGGGCGAATCGGGATGCGGCAAAACCACACTTCTGCGCATCATCCTGGGACTGACCCCACCCCGCTCGGGCCGCATTTTGCTGGGCGGTCGCGACATCTTTTCCCTGTCGGCCCGCCAGTTCCACAAAGTGCGACGGCGCTTCGGCGTCTTGTTTCAGGACGGCGCCCTGCTCGGCGCGCTCACCCTGGCCGAAAACGTGGCGCTTCCCCTTCGGGAACACACCACCCTGCCGCATAAGATTTTGCGCGAGGCTGCTCTGCGCACCCTCCAACTGGTGGGGCTGGAAAATTTTGCCGATTTTTACCCAAGCGAACTTTCCGGCGGCATGCGCAAGCGCGCCGGTCTGGCGCGGGCCATCGTCACCGAACCTCCTGTACTGTTCTGCGATGAACCCACGTCGGGACTCGATCCCATTACCGCCGCTCAGATGGATCAATTGTTGCTGGACATGAAGCAACATTATCCACACATGACCACAGTGGTGATTACCCACGATTTGGGCAGCGTAGCCCATATTGCGGAGCATGTGCTGGTGATAAAAAAGGGACAGGCCGTTTTTTCCGGTTCGCGTCAGGAGCTGGAGTCCAGCGAAGACCCGTACCTACGCCAGTTTTTGGACCGCAAACCCGAGGAATCCCGCCGCATGGCCGCGCCGCCGCTGGACAAGGCCGTCCGTTCGGCCCTTGCCGAGTGGCTGGACGATTGATAAGGAAGACCGTCATGACATTCGCCAAAGAATCCATAGTAGGCGTTTTTGTGGTCCTGGGACTTGTCTGCGTTTCATACCTCACCATCAAGCTGGGTCGCATGGAAGTATTCGACTCCAGCGGCTATACCGTAACCGCGCGGTTTTCGTCCGTGACGGGGTTGCGCACGGGCGCCAACGTGGAGATCGCGGGCGTGCCCGTGGGCCGGGTCACCTCTATCCGGCTTGATCCTCAAACCTTTATGGCGGATGTGGACTTGCGCATCAACGACGGCGTCAATCTGAGCGACGACGTCATGGCTTCAGTCAAAACAAGCGGCCTCATCGGCGACAAATACATTTCCCTGGCGCCGGGAGGCTCGGATACCCCGTTGAAAAACGGCGATACCATTACCGATACCGAACCGACTCTGGACCTTGAAGCCCTGATCGGCAAGGTTGTCTTCGGAGGCGTATAATGTTGCACTGTTATAAATGGATACTCCCGACGCTTTTCGTCTGCCTGCTGGCGGCGACTCCTGCCAAGGCGGACCCCGGCACGGCCCGAGCCGCGGCCGAACAGGGAGCGCAGACCATTTTGGGACTGCTCAACGACCCGGCTTTCAAAAACCCGACCACCCATGCCGCGCAACGGCAAAAAATTGAGGATGCCATTCTCGAACTGTTCGATTTCGAGGAATTCTCCACCCGTACCGTGGGACCTCAATGGCGGCAGTTCACCCCGGATCAGAAAAAAAGATTCCAGACGGCATTTACCGATCTTTTGCGCAATACCTATATCGATACGCTGGACTCTTACAACGGCGAGCAAATCCAGTTCACCGGCGAGGTGAGTTCCAACAACGGAACGCGCGTCGAAATCCAGATGAATTTCCTGGGGCAGAACAAGACCTATCCCGTGGCCTTCCGCATGTTGGTCAAAAATGATCGTTGGGTGGTGTACGATGTTATCATTGAAGGCATCAGCATGATCAAGAACTATCGGGATCAGTTCCGTGATATCCTGGGCAAGGGCAACCCAGAAGAACTTATCAAACGCGTGCAGGCCAAGGCTCAGGAACAAATGGCCAAACCCAAGGCCCGCTGATATTCGGAGCGGAAGCGGCTTGCACTTCCGCTTATAAAGTCCGCCCCTTGTCGGCGGCCGGGGCGGCGCACGGAGCGCCGTTCCCATTTATGGCCCCGCCCCTTCCGTTATTGAGGTGACAGTCATGATGCGTTCCTGTGCCCTGGTGCTCACCGTCCTGCTGATGTGCGGCTGCGCCGCCAAACACTCCACCCCCGAGACGGGGCAGCCGATTTCGGTTCAGTCGGTCCAACAAACCGTGGAAGAGCCTGTCCCGAATGATTTTTCCCTCGCGGACTCGGGCGGAACGGCGCCCGCAGCGGCCTCCATCTCCGATGGCGGAGCAGCCCTGGACGACTATGACGACTACAGTCTGGACGATTATGACGATGACGCCTCATCCGTGGCTGTGTTCGATCCTCTGGAACCCTGGAACCGTTTCTGGTTCCGTTTCAACGACGTGCTGCTGCTCAAGGTGGTCAAACCCGTTCATACGGGATACGCCAAGGTGGTTCCCGGCCCCATCCGCAGCGGCATATCCAATTTTGCCCATAATCTGGGCGCGCCGGTCCGTTTTTTGAACAGCCTGTTACAGGGCAAATTCACTCAGGCGGGCGTGGAGTTCGGCCGTTTTTGCATCAACACCATGACCAGTTTCGGACTGGCCGACGTGGCCAGCCAGAGCAAACCCCTTTATCCTTATCATCCTGAAACCGAAAATTTCGGCCACACGCTGGCCGTATGGGGTGTTCCCGAGGGGCCTTATCTGGTTTGGCCCTTCTTCGGTCCCAGCACCGCCCGGGGCACCGTGGGCATGGTAGGCGATGTGTTTGCCGCGCCCCAGAACTACGCCCTGAACTGGCAGGCCAGCCTGGCCGCCTCGTCGGGATTCACTTTTAATGATATGGACAAGGTCTATAAACCCTACGAGCAGGTGGTCGGCGCCTCTCTGGAACCGTATATCGCCGTACGCAACGGCTATCTTACCCTGTTGCGCCGTATCCCGCGCTGACCATCCGCCATGCCCGAACAGCTTGAGGGAGCGCCTCTCAAAGCTTTTCTCAGGCTGTCGCACAAAACCATGAGGGAACTTTTTTCCTCAATCTCCCCTTTCGGCGGCCCGAAAAATAAATACGCGGCAATTTTAAAGGTTGCTCCTGCGACGGCAAGTCCTTATTTTAGGCGCCAAGTCATTTTCGGAGGAAACCGTGGGCAACGCCGAACGCTATCGCAAAACATTTCCCGTCACCTGGGATCAACTGCACCGCGACGCCAAGGCTTTGGCCTGGCGGTTGCTGGAATACCGCAACTTTAAAAGTATCGTCGCCATTACCCGGGGCGGCCTGGTGCCGGCCGCCATTATCGCGCGGGAACTCAACATCCGCATGATCGATACGGTTTGCATCGTTACCTACCAGTGGCAGGAACAGGGCCCCGGTGAAACTGTTCTTAAGGGCGTCGAAGGCGACGGCGCGGAAATGCTGGTCGTCGACGACTTGGTGGATACCGGGCGCACGGCTAAAATCGTGCGCGCCATGCTGCCCCGGGCCCATTTCGCCACCCTATACGCCAAACCCGCCGGACGTCCTCTGGTAGACAGCTTCGTTACCGAAGTCAGCCAAGATACCTGGATTCTGTTCCCCTGGGACTCTGAAGTCCAGTATACCAAACCTATTGTGGATCTGCAGGCGGAATAAACTCTCGTAGGGCATTTCAAAGTTGCCACATAAAAACACCGCGCCGCGCGTCCCTTGCGGGAGACACGCGGCGCGGACAGGCGGAGCGCAGAATCAGCGCGCGGCGGCGGCTCTGCCCGGCCGTTTCGCGCCCGGTTTGGCGGGCTGCTCCTTGACGGAGGAAGTCCGGCCTTTTTTCGCGGGCGCAGGGCGTTTGCAGGTGTCGTCGACTTCGGGAGTCAGGACCAGGGGCAACAGTTGGTCAATGCTGTCTACCGACTTGATGTCGATCTTACGCCGCAGATCGGCGGGGATGTCTTCCAGATCCTTGACGTTCTGACTCGGGATCACGGCATGTTCCAGACCGCGCGCCACAGCGCCCAGTATCTTCTCCTTGATGCCGCCCACGGGCAACACTCGACCGCGCAGAGTTATTTCTCCGGTCATACAGGTATCGTTGCGGGCCGGGCGACAGGTCAACGCCGACACCAAAGCCGTAACCAGAGTCACCCCGGCGGAAGGTCCGTCTTTGGGCGTAGCGCCGGCGGGCACGTGAACATGGATATCCACCTTGTCCGTAAAATCCGGGTCAAGGCCCAGTTCCCCGGCGTGAGAACGAGCATAGCTCATGGCGGCCTGCGCGCTTTCCTTCATGACGTCGCCAAGTTGGCCGGTCAGGGTCAGGTGCCCCTTGCCCTTCATGGTGGTCACTTCCACATGCAGCACTTCGCCGCCGGCCTGAGTCCAGGCCAGGCCCAGGGCCACGCCGGGCATAAGCGCGTTTTCGCGTTCCTCGTCCAGAAAGCGCGGTGCGCCCAGCAGCTTGGGCACCTGAGCGGCCGCCACCACAAAGGGGCCTTTTTCGCCCTCGGCTTTACGGCGGGCCAACTTTCGGCACACCGTCCCCAACTGTCGTTCCAGGTTACGCAAACCGGCTTCACGCGTATACTCACGCACGATTCGGGCGATGGCCCCGTCGCGCATCGTAATATCGCCGTCCTTGAGGCCGTTGGCTTCAAGCTGCCTCGGGATTAGGTATTTTTTGGCGATGGCCAGCTTTTCCTGTTCGGTGTAACCGGGCAGCGAGATGACCTCCATACGGTCCAGAAGCGCCGAGGGAATGGTATCCAGTTGATTGGCCGTACAAAGGAAGAGCACTTTGGACAGGTCAAATTCCAGATTCAGGTAATGATCGCTGAAATGGGAATTTTGCTCGGGGTCCAGCACTTCCAGCAGGGCCGAAGACGGATCGCCCCGAAAATCGCTGCCCAGTTTGTCGATTTCATCGAGGACGATAACCGGGTTGCGCGTTCCCGCCTGCTTGACGGCCTGAATGATGCGGCCGGGCATGGCCCCGATGTAGGTGCGTCGATGTCCGCGTATTTCCGCCTCATCCCGCATGCCGCCCAGCGAAATACGCTGGAACTTGCGCCCCATGGCCCGGGCGATGGAACGCCCCAGCGAGGTTTTGCCCACGCCCGGAGGGCCCACAAAGCACAGGATGGGGCCCTTGGAATCGGGGTTGAGTTTGCGCACGCTGAGATATTCGAGAATACGGTCTTTGACGCGACCGAGGCCAAAGTGATCCGCGTCCAGAATTTCCTTGGCTTTCACAATGTCCAGACGATCCCGCGACAATTTTTTCCAGGGCAGCTCCGCCAGCCAGTCAAGATAGGTACGAATGACGGTGGCTTCGGCCGAATCGCCGTGCATGGAAGACAGACGGCGTAACTGTTTGTCCGCTTCTTTGCGGGCGTCGGAAGGCAGACCGGCCTTGTCCAAGGATTTGGTCAGTTCCTCCAATTCTTCTTCCTGATCCGCGTTGTCGCCCAATTCACGACGGATGGCCTTCATCTGCTCACGCAGAAAATAGTCCTTCTGGGCCTTGTCCATGCCCTCACGGGCCATATTCTGGATACGGGCCTGCATATCGGCCACTTCCACCTCGCGTGAAAGGTGGTCGTTGACCATCTGCAGGCGCTCCACCGGGTCCAGGCTTTCCAGCAGGGCCTGGGCGTCGGTTACGCGCAGGCGCATGTTGGCCGCAATAAGATCGGCCAGACGACCGGGGTCGTCCACGGCCATCAGCACCCCCATGATGTCGCCCGTGGGAATGCCGCGCAGATTCAAAATTTTTTCGCTCTGCTCGCGGGCCGAACGGATCAGAGCCTCCTGGCGCACATCGCGCGGACCGGCCTCTTTTTCCTGCAAAAGCTCCATGCGGGCCGCCAAAAACGGTTCGGTGGCGACAAAGCTTTTGATCTGCGCCCGCGCCAGTCCCTGAACCAGGATTTTCACTTGGCCGTCGGGCATCTTGAGCATACGCAGAATCATGACCACCGACCCCACTTCGTACAGATCGCCGGGGCCCGGATCATCCACTGAAGCGTCCTTCTGCGTGCATAAAAGCAGAAAACGATTGCTGCCGAGCGCCGTATCCACGGCCAAAATGGATTTTTCGCGGCCTTCGTACAGCGGGACAATCATAGAATTGAACACCACGCTGTCCCGAAGCGGCACAACCGGCAAAGTGGACGGAATTTCGGCCAAAATCTGTTGCGTGTTGTCCGCGCCGCCGGGGCGTTCCGGGGTGACGGTCACGGCGGACGGGCGGCGGATGCGCCGCCGCCGCGGGCGATTCGGCATATCCCGCTCCTCCGGCGTGTCGTTGGCCTCGGAGCCGTCGTCGGAACGCTCTCCCTCGCCGGACTCGTTTTCCTCAACCTCCCCATCCGGACTTTCCGGAGCGGGAACATCAGCCGCGGGCAAAGGAATGGCATCGTCGAAAGAGGCGTCAAGCCGCCCTTCGGCCGGGTCCTTGTAGGAAGGACCGGATACCGCCAGAGAGGGCTCCGAAAGGCCGCCGTCCGGCAAAAAAGCCGCGTCGGTCATACTCTTGCCCCGGCGGGAACGCCGGGAGGAAGTGGAAGAAGAAAGCTTGTGCTCGTCGCTCATGAGTATCCTCTTCGGGGCTGCCCGAAGCCCGGAGATCAGGGGCTATGCGAGCAGATTGTCTGTCGTCAGGCTGTAACACTGCCCATCCGCAAGGATGAGATGATCCAATAGACGCAATCCTACCGCCTTCATGGCCTGGCGAAGACGGTTTGTCGTTTCCGTGTCCAGCGTGGACGGACGGGAACTGCCGCCCGGATGATTGTGCAGCAGCACCAGGGCGCTGGCCTTATATTTCAACGTCAGTTCCACGGCCTCACGCGGCGATATCAATACCTGGTCGACGGAACCTGTGTGTATCCGTTCAAAAGTAAGCAGTCTGTTGCCGTTGCCCAGCAGTGCGGCCCATACTTCCTCATGCGGGCATCCCGCCAACCGGCAACGCCCCAATTGACCGATGTCGTTCAGGGTAACGGCCGTCTTTTTCTTTACGGCTTCTTCAAAGTAGCGGGCAATGATTTCCCGCAGGAGCGTCAAAAACGCTTCCGTCGACGGTCCCAAACCGGGCACGGCGTTCCTCTCGGCGGGATGGGCGTCCAGCAGACCGGCAATACCGCCGAAACGTTCCACCAGCTCCTTGGCCAGCGGCTTCGTATCGCCGCGTCGGATGACATAGCCCAGGAGCAATTCCATCATTTCATAGGCATAAACGTTGTGAGGATCGTTCAGAAAGCGCTTTCTCAAGCGGGCGCGGTGACCGGTATAATGTTTTTTATCCACATCGCCCATGCGTTGTCGTCTCCCCGTCTTTCCCGTCCATCGGGTCGTGCTCCGTCCTCAAGCGGACGTGAACGCCAGCGTCAGGCTCCCCACCAACTCTTCCAGGGCCTGAAGCGGCTGGCGCCTTCCCGATTTAACGGCCCATTCGGCCTCCATAAGCGCGGCAAACAGATTGGCCAAACCGGACGTGCCCAGCCGGGAGGCCAGCGAACGTTTGAGATTGGCCGTCTGCTGGGGCAACCAGACGTTTTCCCCGGCCTGAATCTGCCACAGGAGTCTGGCTTCACGAGTCAGCAGAGCCAACAGCGGAAACAGCAGCGATTCGCCCCCGTCGCCTTCGCGCAGCAAGGTCCGCCACACCGCGGCCGAATTGCCGGACTGCAGATGACGGATAAATTCAAAAATAATAACTTCCGGAGCGCTCTCGGCCATATTTCGGACGAGTTCAACGCCTACCTCGCCGTCGCCGGAAGCCAGGGCAAGTTGTTCCAGCACGCCGCGCACGGCCGCGGCGTCGGGCGTCACCACGGCGCATAACGCGTCCAGCGCGTCGGGCGTCAGGCGCAACTCCAAAGCCGCCGCACGCTGCTGAACGTGTTTGCGCAGAGCCCGGGCGTCCAGTCCGGCCGAACGCCAGACCCAGCCCTGTTTATCCGCAAATTCGAGACAACGCAGCTTGGCGATGTGGGCGGGCAGCTTGGGTTGGCCTTTTTCCCACAGGCTTTCCAGAAAAAAAACGGGGAGAATGTCGGGTCTGGGCGTGGCCAATACGGCCGACAGCTTTTTCCAGACTTCGGCCGTCAAAGTCTGCGCGCCCCGTACCAGCAAAGCGCGCGGCCGCTCGGTCAGTCCCTGCATGGTCAAGGCTTCCCAAAAACGACCGTCCAGTCCTTCGTCCGCCCAGAAGGTACGTATTTCCCGCTCCCGGCCGACGGCGTTCACCCGTTTCAGAAGTCCGTCCACGTGTTCACGGGCCAGGGTACTGTCCGGACACAGGCAAAAGTAAAAACCGGGAATATCCATGTCTCCTCGTCATATGCCCGCCCCATGCGCCGAGCCAAGGTTCGGGCCGCCGTCGTTCGCTCCGGCGTCGGTCAAGCCATACCGGCCGCAACTCCGAAGGAGATACGCGCCGTCACAGGCAGCGCGAGCACAGCAAAAACATATGTTACTGTGCGCTCTTCACGCTTTTTACGGATACTAACAGCGTGACATGACACTCATTCGCTTCCCGAGTTGCGGATGCTGCATCCTTAAAAATCCTGCTGCTGCATGCGGTCCAGAACCCGATACACGGCCTGCGCCAATACTTCACGGATGGCCACACTTTCCCGCGTATTCTCGTAGTTCTCCGAATAAGCGACGACTCCGGAACGCCAAACCACGTCTCCGGTGGTGCCGTCGGCAATGACTATTTCCAATCGCACCGTGGCCGCGTTAAGCAAGGTGACGTCCTCGGCGTCGCTGGCGTAGGAACGAATCTGAAATGAAGGCATACGCACGGTCATCGTATAGTCGGCGTCGCCCGAATCCACCCAACGGGCCAGTTTGCGCAGGTTGACCTCATCCCGAATGAGAGAGCGCAAATAATAGGGCACCCACGGGAACATGGACGACTGCTCTACCCTGTCTATCTTCAGAGTTTTGGAGCCGTCCCCGATCACGCTGCCCACAGCCGGATCGTCAAATCCCTGCCACCGGTAGCCGCAGGCCCCCATCAGCAGACACAGGACGACAAGCAGTCCCGCGCGCGCCCGCATGCTCATCCCGCCACCACATTGACCAGTTTGCCGGGTACCACTATGACCTTGCGCACCGTCAGTCCGTCCAGATGCCGGGCGATATTGGGCTCGGCCAAAGCAGCCCGCTCCACGTCTTCGCGGGAAGTGTCGGCGGGCACTTCGAGCTTGCCGCGCAATTTGCCGTTGATCTGCACGACCACGGTCACCACATCGCGTTGCAGGGCATCTTCCCGCCACTGCGGCCATCCTTCTCGGGCCAAAGAGTCCCCGTGTCCCAAATCCTCCCACAACTCTTCGCACATATGAGGGGTAAAGGGGAAAAGCAGGGTCAGCACCGTGGCCATGGCCGAGGACAGGACGACACGTCCCGCGGCGGTCTGCGTCAACTCATCCTTGGTCAGATACAAAGCATTGACCAGTTCCATGACGGCGGCAATGGCAGTGTTGAACTGATAACGGTTGCCGATGTCTTCGCCCACTTTTTTAAGCGTGGCGTGTTCGCGCAGACGCAGCTCACGAGCCGAGGTCGAGCTTGAGGCATCCTCCACCGTGGACGAGCAGGCCGAAACCGGAGACAGAGCCGGGCGCAACTCTTCAAACAGACGCCACACGCGTCCCAGAAAACGGTATGCCCCCTCAATACCTGTTTCGCTCCAATCGAAATCACGTTCCGGCGGCGCGGCGAACAGGCAGAACAAACGCACGGTATCCGCGCCGTATTTGGCGATCATGTCCGAGGGCTCCACCGTATTGCCCTTGGACTTGGACATTTTGCTGCCGTCTTTGAGCACCATGCCCTGGGTCAACAGATTGGTGAACGGTTCGTCCAGATTGGCCGGGTAATAGCCCAGGTCACGCAGCACCTTGGTGAAAAAACGCGAATACAACAGATGCAGAATGGCATGTTCCACCCCGCCGATGTACTGATCCACGGGCAGCCAGTATGCCAGCGAGTCCTTGTCGAACGCCTCTTTCTCGTCGCGGGCGCTGGTGTAGCGGGCAAAATACCAGGACGACTCCACAAAGGTATCCATGGTGTCCGTCTCACGCCGGGCTGGTTTGCCGCAACGCGGGCAGGCGGTTTCCACAAAAGGCTTGAAATCGGGCAGAGGCGAACGGCCGTCTTCACAGGTTTTGACGTCGAGCGGCAACAATACGGGCAGTTCGCTTTCCGGCACGGGCACCATGCCGCAATCTTCGCAGTACACCACAGGAATAGGCGCGCCCCAGTACCGCTGACGCGAAATATTCCAATCCCGCAAACGCCAGTTGATCGTGCGGCGTCCCTTGCCCATATCTTCCAAAGCCTTGATCACGGCCGCCTTGCCCTCTTCGTTGGGCAATCCGTCAAAGGTTCCCGAATGAACCATAATTCCCGGTTCGGTCCAGGCGGCGTCCATACTGTCCGGGTTCAGACTCCGCCCTTCGGGCTGAATGACCACCCGGATATCGAGACCGAACTTGCGGGCAAAGTCAAAGTCGCGCTGGTCATGAGCGGGGACGGCCATGACCGCGCCGGTGCCGTACTCGGCCAGCACGAAATTGCCCAACCAGATAGGAATGCGATCGCCGGTAAACGGATGGAGGCAATAAGCTCCGGTGAACACGCCGTTCTTTTCCAGCGAGTCGGATTGCCGATCCAGGCGATCCATGTTGCGCGTCTTGTCGATGAACGCCCGAATTTCCGCCTCATTGGGCTTCCCGGCGATCAAAGATTCAACCAGGGGATGTTCGGGGGCCAGGGTCATGAAGGTCACTCCGAACACGGTATCGGGCCGGGTGGAAAATACCCTGACCTCACCTTCACGCCCCTCCAGGGGAAAGACGATTTCCGCCCCCACGGACTTGCCTATCCAATTGCGCTGCATGGACAGCACGCGTTCGGGCCAGCCGCCGTCAAGCCGCTTCAAGTCCTCCAACAATTCTTCGGCATAGGCCGTGATGCGCAAAAACCACTGAGTGAGTTCCTTTTGCTCCACCGGAGTGTCGCAACGCCAGCAACGCCCCTCTTCCACCTGTTCGTTGGCCAGCACGGTGTGACACTGAGGGCACCAGTTTTGGGCGGCCTTCTTGCGGTATACCAGTCCTTTTTCCAGCCAACGCAGGAAAAATGCCTGCTCCCAGCGATAGTAGCCGGGATGGCAGGTGGCCACTTCCCTCCGCCAGTCGTAGGAATATCCCAGGCGCTTGAGTTGCGCACGCATGCTGGCGATGTTGGAATACGTCCATTCGGCCGGATGCACGCCATGCTTGATGGCCGCGTTTTCGGCGGGCAGGCCGAAGGCGTCCCAGCCGATGGGATGTATGACGTTATAGCCCTGCATGCGGCGGAAGCGGGCCACCACATCGCCGATGGAATAGTTGCGCACATGCCCCATGTGAATATTGCCGGAGGGGTACGGAAACATTTCCAACACATAATACTTGGGCTTGGCCGCATCCGGTTCCACGTCGAATTCGCCGCGCTCCGCCCAGCGTTTCTGCCACTTTTCTTCCAGGGATTGGGGGTCGTAACGGGAAGAGAGAGTCATGCCAAATCCTCAAGTATTACTTTAAAAAATCAAAAAGCTTGGCCGTCACCAAATCAGTTTGCCGCGCGCCGCAACTCGCCTTTATCTAGAGCCTTGACCACGGCGTCAAGAACGCCGTTGACAAAAGTGCGCGACTTTTCTTCGCCATACTGGCGTTCCAGCTCCAAAGCTTCGTTCAAAGCCACTTTGGCGGGCACGTCGGGTCGATAGAGCATTTCGTATACAGCCAGACGCAGCAAGGTCAGCTCTACGCGGCCGACCCGCTCCAAGCGCCAATTGCGGGCAAAACGGGCGATGATGTCGTCCAGTTCGGCGGTTGCGCGCCATACGCCTTCCACCAGTTCCCAGGCGAAACCGTCGGACTCCGCCACGTCCTCCCCTTCATCCCGAACCTCGGCCTGACGCGGCACGGCCATAAACGCCCGGCGCAAATCGGCGGCAGTGGGGCTGGACACGAACTCCTGGCCGTACAGAACCTGAAAAGCCAAGCTGCGCGACACGCGACGCGGCGGCATTTTTTGCGACATCAAGCATCTCCCATGACAAACATCATTCAACCCGCCCCCGGAAGTCCGCTCCGCATTTTCCTGCGCCCGCCGCTGCCGGACGCCGGCTATCCGATATACAACGGCATACATATAGGCAAGGCCCGTTCTGGTCGCTGTCGGATCTTCCTGATAGCGCTCCGACGAAACGGCGAAGTCGCATGACCATGCAGCTTCGCGTTTCCCAAGCGGAAAATTCTAAAGCTGTTCAAGCACGCGGATGGTCTCCAACAAAGCGGACGCGGCCTCCACCCCCTTGTTGCCGCCCTTACTGCCCGAGCGCTCAATGGCCTGTTCCAAATTATCGGTGGTCAGCAACCCGAATCCTATGGGCACTCCGCTTTCCAGGGCCACATGAGCAATACCCTTAGTGGCCTCGGCGGCCACAAAATCAAAATGCGGCGTGGCCCCCCGGATAACCGCGCCCACGGCCACAATGCCGTCGTAAGCCCCCGAGGCGGCCAGACGTTTGCACACGACCGGCAATTCGAAGGCCCCGGGAATACGGATCAGGGTCAAATCGTCCTTGACGGCGCCGTGACGGGTCAGATAGTCCACCGCGCCGCCGATGAGGTGATCGACCATAAAATCGTTGAAACGGGTGGCGACTATGGCGATTTTTAAGCCCTTGGCCTCCATCCGGCCCTGTATGGTTTTGATGCCTTCCATATTCAACTCCTTCCCTTGCTCCCGAGGGTCCGCCCTGCGGGTATGCGCCCTTTCCGGGCTGGCTGCTGTCTATTCGATTTAATTTCGAAAACTGCGTCGACTCAGGATACGATATCCCGTCGTTTAAGTTTTATGTCTCCGTACATGGCGAAGCAACTATCCGCGCTCGTCTTCATTATGTTTGGGATGCACCAATTCGAGCAGATGTCCCATTTTTTCCTTTTTGGTCCACAGATAGTCTTCATTTTCCTCGCAGGGTTCCAACTCGATGGGCACCCGATCCACAATACGCAGGCCGTATCCTTCCAAGCCGATAATCTTGCGGGGGTTGTTGGTCAGCAGACGGAGGGAATGAATGCCGAGGTCCACCAGCATCTGCGCGCCCACGCCGTAATCGCGCAGGTCGGGGCGAAAGCCCAGACGCCGGTTGGCCTCCACCGTGTCGAGACCGTCGTCTTGCAGAGCGTATGCCTTGATTTTGTTGGCCAAGCCTATGCCGCGTCCTTCCTGACGCATGTACAACACGGCGCCACGTCCCTCACGCTCGATCTGACGCATGGCGGCGGCCAACTGTCCGCCGCAGTCGCAACGACGCGAGCCGAACACGTCGCCGGTGAGGCATTCGCTGTGCATACGCACCAGCACGGGCTCGCCGTTGCCCACATCCCCCTTGTACAAAGCCACGTGGGTCTGGTTGTCCAAAGAATTCTCATAGGCGATGATTCGAAAATGACCGTAACGGGTGGGCATATCGGCTTCGGCCACACGCCGTACCGCCACCTGCCCCTTGTCCATGCGGTAGCGGATAATATCCTTGTTGGTGGCAATATGCAGACCGTGCTTTTCGGCGAAAATTTCCAAATCGGGCATCCGGGCCATCTCGCCGTCGTCGCGCATGATTTCGCAAATGACGGCGGCAGGTTTGACTCCGGCCAACTTGGCCAAATCCACGCTGCCTTCCGTCTGCCCCGCCCGCATCAGCACTCCGCCCGGATGAGCGCGCAAAGGGAAGATATGCCCCGGCGTCACCAGATCGTCGGGCTGCGCGCCGTCGGCCACGGCAGTCAGGATGGTTCGGGCTCGGTCGGCGGCGGAAATTCCGGTGGTCACTCCCTCGCGCGCCTCAATGGATACCGTGAAATTGGTCCCGAAACGCGAACCGTTGCGTTGGGTCATAAGCGGCAGTTGCAAAGCGTCGGCCATATCGGGGGCCATAGGCAGGCAAATGAGTCCCCGTCCGTATTTGGCCATAAAATTAATGATTTCGGGTGTGACAAACTGGGCCGCAATGGTGAGATCGCCCTCATTTTCCCGGTCCTCGTCATCCACCAGAATAATCATTTTGCCTTGGCGTATATCGTCAATAGCTGTTTCAGTACTGCACACGGGCATATCGCTAACCTCGTTCAGGCCTCAACGGCCGATAAAACCATGTTCCCGCAAAAATTCGAAAGAAACCCCCGCCCGAGCCGGGCTCTTCCCGCTTTCTCCCGCTGCATCGTCACCGGCATAGGGGCTCAGCAAGTGCTGCACATATTTGCCGATAAGATCCGTCTCCAAATTGACCGGACGTCCTTCCGACCAGGTTGAAACCGTGGTCACCCGCCAGGTTTCGGGGATGACGTTGACCTCCAGCCAACCGGGACCGCACGCATTGACAGTCAGGCTGATGCCGTCCAGAGTCACCGACCCTTTGGGAATGACGTGGGCGCTCCAAACAGGCTCAAACGTCAACCTGCACCAGCGCGAATCACCTGCCGGGCGTACACCTTCCACATGAGCCACAGTGTCCACGTGTCCGCTGACCAGATGCCCGCCCAGGCGTTCCCCCAGGGCCAGAGCCCGTTCCAGATTGACGCGGGAACCGACGCGCAGGGCGCCCAGGGAAGTACGATCGACGGTTTCCATGGAAGCATACACGGTAAAGCTTTCCGCTGAAGCATCCCAGCTTTCCAGTGTCAGGCAGGTCCCATTCACGGCAATGGACTCGCCTACGCACGGTTCGGCCAGCGCGAACAGAGGACGCAGGCGCAGACGCATCTGACCGCCGCGTCGCTCCAGGGCGGTCACTTCCCCCTGGCCGTGGACAAGCCCGGTGAACATATCAGTCCCGCTCCGGCCGAAAGCTGAGGCGCACATCACCGCCCGAGGCGTCCACCCCGGTCAGGCGCATACGCAAGACATCTTCTATGGAATCCACATTGCGACCGGCGAACAGAGGTTTGGCTTCCTCATCGCCAAGCACCACCGGTGCCAGGTGCAGCAAAAATTCGTCCACCACGCCCTGCTCCAGCAGCGACAATCCCATCTTGGCGCCACCCTCGCATAATACATACAGGCAATGCTCGTCGCCGCGCAGTTTGGCAAGCAACTGCTCCACATCCAGCCCACGCCCCGAAGGGGCTTTGTCCAGGCCATAAATGCGGGCCCCCCTGGCCCTCAGCGCCACGGCGTTGGGCGAGGCGGCCTGAGCCGCGGAACTGAAAAACACGCAATCCTGCGGGCGCTCCTGAATAAGATGAAAAGGAGCGTCGATGCCGGGCAGGCGGGAGGTAGCCACGGCCGCCAGAGGCTGGCGCGTCGCCGTATCGGTACGGGCCGTCAATTGCGGATTGTCCAGGGCAAAAGTATTGCCCCCCACCAGCACGGCGCCTCCGGCCAGCCCCATGCCTTCGCGCAGGGCCATGACCCGCTGCCGGGATTCCTCGCCGGAAATGCGCTGGGCGTTGCCCGAACGAGTGGCGATGCGACCGTCCAAAGTGGCGGCCATCTTGAGCACCACATACGGGCGCGCCGTGGTCTGCCATACGATGAAATCAGCCACCAGATCGCGACATTCGGCTTCAAGCACGCCCATTTCCACTTCAACACCGGCTTCGCGCAGGCGTTCCGCGCCGCCCGAGGCTTCGGGATTGACGTCGGCCATGCCGATCACTACCCGGCGGATACCCGCCGCCAGCACGGCATCGGTGCAAGGGGGAGTCAGCCCCTGATGGTTGCAGGGTTCCAAGGTGACGACGAGCGTGCATTGCGCGGGGTCCACTCCACGGGCGGCGGCGTCTTTGAGACAAGCGACCTCGGCGTGATCTTCACCGCGCGCCGCATGCCAACCACGGGCCACGACCTCACCGTCCCGCACCAACACGGCACCGACCGTGGGATTGGGGGCGGCGCGCCAACGGCCTCTTTCCGCAAGGGCCACGGCTTCACGCATGAATGGGGCGTAGGGGTGCTGGCTCACAGCGTTACTCCAAAAGGAGGTTCAGAATCCAGAGGCAACAATTCCATGTGCATTCCCGCCTCAGCAGCCATAGCCTCGGCCAAAGAGTCGGGGTAGCTTTCCGAATGCCACACCGTGGTGATGCCGCAATTGATCAACATCTTGGTGCAGATCAGGCAAGGTTGAGTGGTGCAGTAAAGCTCGGCTCCGGACAGGGACACGCCGTGGATGGCGGCCTGAATGATGACGTTCTGCTCAGCGTGCAACGCCCGACATATTTCGTGCCGCTGTCCGGACGGTATACCCATCTGTTGACGCAGGCAGCCTACCTCCTGACAGTGCCGGACACCCGCCGGAACGCCGTTGTATCCGGTGGCGAGAATACGCCGATCTTTTACCGCCACGGCCCCGACCCGCCTGCGCAGACAGGTGGATCGTTCCGCCACAAGATAGGCGATGCGCATAAAATACTGGGGCCAACTGACCCTGCCCTGTTCCGCCATGACTCGCGTCCTTTACCGCTCGAAGCGAACCTACCACGCCCCCGTCGTCTTGGGAAGAGTGCGCCGCGGGAAAGTCCCGCGGCGCAGATGCATCGGTACATGCAGGCTCAAACCGATTTCAACCGCCGTCGCCCTCCCGTCCCTCCCCGTGCCGGAAGACAAGGCGACACGCGGCAATTTTACAGATATTCCTACCAGGCGAACAGCGGGAACTGAGCGGCAAACGCCTCCACATCGCGGCGAACGGCGGCCAGACGGCCTTCATCTTCGTGATGCGACAAAACGTCCACAATCCATCCCGCCACCTTTTCCATTTCCGCTTCCTTCATGCCGCGCGTGGTCAGAGCGGGGGTGCCGAGGCGCACGCCGGAAGTCACAAAGGGCGACCGGGTTTCAAAGGGAACGGTATTCTTGTTGACGGTGATACCCGCCTGATCCAGAGCATGTTCGGCGTCCTTGCCCGTGATATCCTTACGAGTGAGATCCACAAGCATGAGATGGTTGTCCGTACCGCCGGACACCAGATCATAGCCCGCCGCCTGCAGGCAGTTTGCCAGAGTGGCGGCGTTTTTGAGCACCTGCTCCTGGTAGCGATGAAACTGCGGACGCAGAGCTTCGCCGAAAGCCACGGCCTTGGCCGCGATAACATGCATGAGCGGACCGCCCTGAATGCCGGGAAAAATCTGGCTGTTCAAGCGCTTGGCCACATCTTCGCCCTCTTTCTGATTGGCCAGGATCATGCCGCCGCGCGGGCCGCGCAGGGTCTTGTGCGTAGTGGTGGTGGTAATGTGGGCGTGGGGAACGGGCGAAGGATGCAGACCGGCGGCCACAAGTCCGGCGATATGGGCCATATCGACAATGAGCTTGGCCCCCACTTCGTCGGCCGCCTTGCGGAATCGAGCGAAATCGATGACACGCGGATAGGCGCTGGCTCCGGCCACAATCACGGCGGGTTTATGCTCCCGGGCCATTTTTTCCATCTGCTCGTAATCGATACGCCCCGTTTCGCGCTCCACACCGTAAAAAATCACCTGAAACAGGCGTCCCGAAAAATTGACCGGGCTGCCGTGCGTAAGGTGTCCGCCGTGGGTAAGATCCATACCCAGAATGGTATCGCCGGGCTTCAGGTAGGCAAAGTAGGCGGCCATATTGGCCTGGCTGCCCGCATGCGGCTGCACGTTGGCATAGGAGCAATCAAACAATTGCATGGCTCGGTCGCGAGCCAGATTTTCCGCAACATCCACAAATTCGCAACCGCCGTAATAGCGCTTGCCCGGGTATCCTTCGGCATATTTGTGGGTGAGCACCGATCCCTGAGCTTCGCGCACGGCGGCGGACACAAAATTTTCCGAAGCGATAAGTTCCAACTTGGTGACCTGGCGGCGGCTTTCCTTCCAGATGGCCTCGGCCACCTGAGGATCCTGAAGCATCAGTTCCTGCATGACGTTCTCCTGATTGGCAAGGACAAAAAAGCGGACGGGCCGCCGTGGACACGGAGGGTTCAGGCGTCGTAACGCCGCAACAACAAGCTGGCGTTGGTGCCGCCGAATCCGAAAGAATTGATCAAAGCGCAACGCGGATGCAGTTCCCGAGGGCCGTCCGCCATGTAGTTGAGATCGCATTCCGGGTCCGGCGTGTCCAGGTTGATGGTACCGGGCACTATGCCGGTCTGGAGCGCCTTGGCGGCGAAAATACCGGCTACTCCGCCGGATGCGCCGAGCAAGTGGCCGATCTGGGATTTCACCGCCGTAATGGCGATGTTCCCCGCATGGGCGCCGAACACGGCATGGATGGCGCGGGTTTCGCCCACGTCGTTGGCCTGGGTGGAGGTGCCGTGAGCACTGATATGGTCCACTTCCTCAGGCGCGGCCTGGGCGTCTTCCAAAGCGCGCCGCATGGACGCGGCCATGCCGTCGCCCGACTCCAGGGGCGCCACAATATGATAGGCGTCGTCCGACGCGCCGAATCCGCCCACTTCGGCGTAAATGCGGGCCCCACGGGCCAGAGCGCAGTCCAACGACTCCAGAAGCAGCATACCCGCTCCCTCGCCCATCACAAATCCCGCGCGATCCCTGTCGAAGGGCCGAGAAGCTTTGTGCGGCTCATCGTTGAATTTGGTGCACAGCGCCTTCATAGACGTGAAGCCGGAAATACCCATAGGCGTGATGGTGGATTCCATGCCGCCGGTAATCACCGCGTCGGCCCGCCCCATGACGATTTCCGTATAGGCGTAGCCTATGGCGTGCAGCGCCGAGGCGCAGGCGCTGGTCATAACCACATTGACGCCCTTGGCTCCGGTGAAAATGGCCACCTGCCCGGGCGCCATGTTGGAAATAAGCATGGGGATATAAAAAGGGGAAACCCGCCCGGGGCCGGACTCCAACAGTTTGGAGTGGAAATTTTCGATGGTCTGCAGTCCCCCCAGGCCTACCCCGAGCATGACGCCCGTACGCTCGGCGTTGCTTTCGTCGATGGTCAGGCGGGCGTCTTCAAGCAACTGCAATGCCCCGTCCACCGCGAACTGAGCAAAACGGTCCATACGACGGCATTGTTTGGCGGGAATACGCGCCTCGGGATTGAAATCTTTGACTTCCGCGGCAATGTGGGTATCGAATTCCGTGGAATCAAAATGAGTGATGGGCCCCAAACCGGACTTTCCGGCCAGCAGGGCATCCCAACTGCTCGCCGCGTCGAGTCCCAGGGGGGTAATGGCGGAAACGCCGGTAATGACGACGCGTTTACGGCTCATGCTGCACTCCTCCGGACAGGAACGCGCGTTCCCTTCCGCAAAAATCATGGGGCGTCCCGCCCCTTCGGGCATCCGGACAGGGGTCCGAATCAATCCCGGCGGATGCGGGGCGCCCTGATCGGGTCGGGCAAGGTTCCACGGGCCGGCGATTTTGCTGCGCGGCAGTTGCGCGCCGGCGACCGTATCTCCGTTGCCCACATACTGGTCCATAGTCCGGGCGGACATGGACGGCAACGATAATGAAAAAAAATCCTCAGATGAGCGGGAAGCGGGCCGCGTCCACCCGCTCATCATGGCGGGGCTGTCGACTTGAGCAACAGCCCCTGGTCGCATCGACCTTATTTCTGTTTGCTTTCGATGTAATTGATGGCGTCTTTAACCTTGAGAATCTTCTGAGCGTCCTCGTCGGCGATCTCAACTCCGAATTCCTCTTCCATCGCCATAATCAGTTCGGTAAGGTCCAAGGAGTCGGCGCCCAAATCTTCCACGAACGAGGCTTCGGGCTTCACTTCATCCTCAGACACGCCGAGCTGATCCTTGATAATCTGTTTGATTTTTTCTTCAACAGACATGTTCCCTCCAAAGGGTCCGATGTTTCAGGTTAACAATAAAGGCCGCCGTTGACGGCCAGTACCTGCCCCGTGATGTAGGCCGCCTTGTCGGAAGCCAGAAAGGCCACGGCGTCCGCCACGTCCTGCGCCGTGCCCAGCCGCCCGAGAGGGATGGCCCGGGCATACGCCTGACGCGCTTCGTCGGACAGCGCGGCCGTCATGTCGGTTTCGATAAAGCCGGGAGCCACGGCATTGACCGTGATCGAACGTCCGGCCAATTCCTTCGCGGCGGATTTGGTCACTCCGATAAGACCGGCCTTGGCGGCGGCATAATTGATCTGCCCCGCATTGCCCATCTGCCCGACCACGGACGCGATATTCACGATGCGTCCGCGCCGCTGTCTGGTCATGATTTTGGCCGCTTCGCGCAGACACACGAACGCGCCGCGCAGATTGACGCCCAGAACCCGATCAAAATCCTCGTCCTTCATGCGCAGCACCAGGCCGTCTTTGGTAATGCCGGCATTGTTGACCAGAACTTCAAGACTCACTTTGTCCTTGATTTCATCCTGAAAAAAAGCGGCCACGGACGCGGCGTCGGCCACATCCACCCGAAAGGCCCGGGCCGTGCCCCCGGCCTGCTCGATGGCCGATACGGTCTGTTCGGCCTCGTCCGGTTTACTGACGTACGTGAGATAAACCTGGAGGCCGGCGGCCGCCAGAGTGACGGCTATGGCCCGGCCTATGCCGCGCGAACCGCCGGTAACCAGCGCAGTGGGAGTCAAATCGCTCATGATGATACCGCCTGTTGTCGAATGCGTCACGATAGGCCCATTTGCGGGAAAATTCAATGCGCGAACCGTATTTCATCCGGGCCGGAACTTGAAAGAATTTCAGGCCGAAATTTTCCACGGAATCGAGCGCGGCGAGACTCCGTCGCGGCGCGGAACAGCCGCGATGTATTTGCAATAGGAAACGACGGCGGAGACTTGAAGCTGACGTACCGGCACATCATATCCAGCCTGGGTGTTATTTCGAAGAAAAATTACCCTCATCCAACAGCGCGGCGCCCCAGGTCATGCCGCCGCCGAACGTGGTCAGCAATACACGCATGCCGGGTTTCAGACGGCCCTGGGCACGAGCATCGTCCAACGCCACGGGCAATGTGGCGGCCGAAGTGTTGGCGAACTTATGCACGTTCACGAACACCTTATCCTCCGGCATGGCCAGACGGCTGCCCACGGCCTCAATAATGCGCAGATTGGCCTGATGGGCGATGAACAGATCGATATCGTCTACGGTCAACTTGTTGCGTTCCAGCACTTTTTTGCTTTCAGCGGTCATGCAACGCACCGCATGGCGGAAGACTTCACGACCCTGCATGGAAATGAAGAACTCGTCGGGTACGGGCTCTCCGGGCTTGACGCGCATGGAGGTGCCGCCGCCCACGGTAATCAGCTTGTGAAAGGAACCGTCGGAGCAGCATGATACGTCGCGCACCCCCCACAGACCCTTGCCGTCGCCCCGCAACACCACGGCCCCGGCCCCGTCGCCGAACAGGACACAGGTAGACCGGTCGCCGAAGTTCATGCGGCGGCTGAGCGCTTCGGCCCCCACCAACAGCACCACGGCGTCGGGATGCAGGGCCAGAGTGGCGCGGGCCAGCTCCAGACCGTACAGAAAACCCGAACACGCTCCGTTGAAATCAAAACACATGACCGCGCCACACCGGGGCTCCTGCGCGGAAGACAGCCCCAGCTTGTCCGCAATAAGGCAGGCCACGCTGGGACAAAGGAAATCCGGCGTGCAGGTGGCTACGAAAATATGGGTGATATCTTTGGCTTCCAGTCCGGCGTCGCGTATTGCGGCGGCGGCCGCCGCCGCTCCGGCGTCCGAGGCATTGGCGTCGTCGTCCAGAATATGACGGGTACGGATGCCTGTCCGGCTGGTGATCCATTCATCGGAGGTGTCCAGCATCCCCTCAAGGTCCTGATTGGTCAGGATTCGTTCGGGTATAAAGCTGCCCAGGCCGCAGATGTGACTGTGTGTATTCATAAGGAAAGATGGAGGAGAAAGGTTATACCGAACGGGCGTACCTGGTCAGTTCCTCGTTGGCGCTGATGGCGTCGACCAGGCGCTTATGGGTGCCCTTCTCCACGTAAGTGGCGGCCATGGTCACGGCATTGGCGATGGCTTTGGCGTTGGAAGCGCCGTGGCAAACAATGGCCACGGCCTGCAACCCCAGCAAAGGCGCTCCGCCGTATTCTGCGTAGTCCACCATTTTGCCGAACTTGCGAAAGGCCTTTTTTGCAAGCCATGTGCCGACTTTGGGCAACAGTCCCGAACTCAGAAGTTCGCGTTTGAGCACATGGGTCAAAGAACTGCCCAAACCTTCGCTGAGCTTGAGCGCCACATTGCCTACAAAACCGTCGCACACCACCACGTCCACATTGCCGGTGAACAGGTCCCGCCCTTCGACGTTGCCGAGAAAATTCAGGTTTTGCGCCATCTTCAGCAGATCATAACTGCTTTTGACCAGCGAGTTGCCCTTGCCCTCTTCTTCGCCGATGCTGAGGATACCCAGCCGGGGAGTCTCATAGCCCAGAATATCCTGGGCGAAAGTCGTGCCCATAAGCCCGAACTGAAACAGATGATGAGGGCGGCATTCCACATTGGCCCCCACGTCCAGAAGAAGCATAGGGGCCTTTTCCGTAGGCAGAATGGTAGCCAAAGCGGGACGTTCCACCCCGGGTATGCGGCCCAGAATGAACATGCCGCAGGCCACGGCCGCGCCGGAATGCCCCGCGCTGACAATGGCTCGGGCCTGCCCCTGCTTGACCAGGCGGCAGGCGACCTGAATGGAGGAATCCTTCTTGGTGCGCAGGATTTCCGAAGGCTTTTCCTCCATCTCCACCACCTGACTGGCGGGAACGATGTCGTACAAAGCTTCGTTTCGCTCCCTGGCGGGCAGCTTATCCAACGCTTCGCGGACGGCGCTTTCCTGACCGACCAGAAGAACTTTGGCTCCGGTCGATCGGGCCGCGCTCAGGGCTCCGGGAACTACCACGGAGGGTCCGAAATCCCCCCCCATGGCGTCCACGGCCAGAACAAGCTCGTTATTGTTCATCGGCGGTTACGGTTTCGACCTGGCGCCCCTTGTACTTGCCGCAGGAGGGGCACACGCTGTGGGGCACGGTGGGGGCGCCGCAGGAACAATAAATGACGGTGGGCTTCGCCACGCGATCGTGGGAACGGCGCATACCCTTTTTGGAATGAGATTTCTTGTTTTGCTGAACAGCCATGATGTTCTCCTTGCAATTGGGCGAAGCCTTAGGATATTTTCAGGTTCCGCAAGGCGGCCAGGCGCGGATCGCCCTCGTCGGAGGAGCAGCCGCATGGGCCTTCGTTGAGGTTTTTACCACAGACGGGACACACCCCCCGGCAGTCCGACGAGCACAAGGGCTTGACCGGAAGGGCCAGCGAGAATTCCTCCCACACGAGCGCCGACACGTCGAGCACGGGCACGCCGTTTTCCAGGAGGAGCACGTCGCCGCCCTCCAGCAGACCGCGTTCGTCGCAGGCTTCCGCAGCCGCGGGCTCGGTGTCCGGATACTCCTCAAATTCGTCAAAGGCCTGATCCAGAACCACAAGCGCCTCTTCCGCGCAACGATTGCACGGCAAGGCCACTTCGCCCGATATCCGACCCCGCAGCAGACAGCCGTTTTCCTGCGGCAGAACAAACAGCTCCGCCCGCAAAGGACGCACGACGCGGCACGCCATTTGAAATTCGGCCAAAGGAACGTTCCACACCGCGGGATCATCCACGGTCAGGGACAGGCCCTCCGGACCTATTTCGGAAAGCGTGATGCGTAATGCGGCCATAAAGCTACCTCTGCGAACGCGACAATGTATAAGCTGGTCGCCCCCATGTCAAGAAAATTACCAGACTTTGCCCGATTTGCCGGGCGGAATCCGACGCCCTCTTATACCCGCGCCTTGCGGAAGCCCTCGGCCGAACGTTCGATAACGGCCTCCTCCACGGCGAAGGACAGGCGGAAGTGGCCGGGATAGCCGAATCCGCTGCCAGGCACGGCCAAAATACGTTGCTCGGTAAGCCGGGCCACCAGGGCCTGATCGTCGCCGCCGGGAGCTTTGGGGAAGAAATAGAACGCTCCCCGGGGCAATGTGAATTCGTAACCCGCCTCCTGCAGGATGGAGGCCAGCCGATTGCGCCGACGGGTATAGACGGCCAGAGCACCGTCCGTAGAGGTGCCCAAAGCGGCGGCCATAAGGTACTGCCCCACCACAGGCGGGTTCACAAAGCCCAAGGTGCGGTTGGACAGGATAAGTCCCGCCATCATGGTTTCCTTGTCTTCCAGGGAAGGCGACAAAGCTATGTAGCCTACGCGCTCTCCGGCGAGCCCGTAATTTTTGGAAAAAGAGCCCACCACCACGGCATGGGGCGACAGGGACAGAACCCCCGGCACGGTCAGGCCGTCATAAGCGAGAAAACGATACGGTTCGTCGGAAATCAGATAGACGGGGCGGCCGTTCTGCCGCGAGGCTTCATCCAGCAGGGCCGCCAGCCGGGTCATGTCGTCCAGGGAATAGATGGCCCCGGATGGATTGTTGGGCGAGTTGACGATAAGCGCGCGGGTGCGGGGACCTATGGCCGACTCAATGGCGGCGAAGTCCGGTCCGAAATCCTCGGAGCGGCAGGGAACCGCGCGGAACGAACCGCCGTGATTACCGACATAGAAGCCGTATTCCACAAAATAGGGAGCAATGCCCAGCACCTCATCGCCGGGTTCCAGAACGGTGTGCAAAAACGCGTTCAACGCCCCGGCCGCGCCGCAGCTCAACATCACGTCGCCGCGCGTCAGGAGAACGCCCTGCTGTTCACTCAGCCATCCGGCCAGTTTGTCCAGCGCCCACGGAAAGCCCGCGTTGGGCATATAGCCCAGGCTGGCGGGTTCATGCAGCCGATCGGCCAACTCTCGCATGGCCTTCGCCACTACGGGCGGCGGCGCCAAATCCGGATTGCCCAGACTGAAGTCGCACACGGCCTCGGCGCCGTATTTCTTCCGCAATTCGATACCGGCGTCGAACATACGGCGGATCATGGACCCCTGAGCTATACATTGGGCCATATGGCCGGATACGACGGACATGAGGCTGCTCCTTGTCTATGCTGATGGTTATGCCTTCCCGCCGACGGCAGACGCGCCGGCCGCGCAAGCCCCGCAAAACGCAATATTCTCCCCTTCCGGGGCTCAGGCGTCAAGTGCCGACACGGCCTTGTCCAGACGCCGCATCCACAATTCCGCAAAAAAAGGACCGTCCGCCAGACCGCGTAAATCCGCCGAGCAGACGAATCCGGCTTGCTCCAGGCGATGTTTCCAGGACTGCGGTCCGTCTCCGGCCATATCCTGGAGGGTATGCTTGCCCACCACGGACAACAGCGGCAGCAGCCACACCCGCTCCCCGGCCCGCGACTTCAGCAAAGGCAAAAGCGAATCCAGCGTGACACGCCCTTTCATACAGGCCACATAGACGTTCGGATCCAAGCGGGCGACGGCTTCCCCCCAGCACTCATACAGCCGCTTCGCATCGCGCCGCGTGCCGTGCGCCATACATACCACGGGCTCGCCGGACAAGCGGGCGGGCGGCAAATGCGACAACAGCGCTCGAGCCGCTTCGTCCGCGTCCGCCGCATCGCGCAAAAGCGGTTCCCCCACCGTCAACCGCAACGCGCCTTCCGCCTCGGCCAGGCGAACATCGTCAAGCACGGCGGAGTATTCCTGCCCCGGAATAAGATGAAGCGACTGCACGGCCACATGCGTATAACGCTCGTAGCGCATGCGACGCAACGCCTTGAGCACGGAATCGGATTTGGTGCGGGCCAGAGCCAGACGTTCGCGCAGGGTATCGGACGTGAAGGCCCAGCGCGCGGGCAGTCGGAAACGCTCCGCGGTCAGAGCCTGCATGCGGCGCAGCGTGTCGGCGCTGCGAGCGTTGCCCGCGCCGAAAGCGACCAACAATATACCGCGCTTCATACGTCAATCACGCATGGGAGAACGTCGTTCACGGGAACTTTGCCGGTGGACGGCAATTCTTCTTCCGTCATCAGGATAAAGCCCGCCTCCCGCAACAGTGCGGCGAATACGCCGTCGCCCGCTGTGCGGGTATGAGTAAAGGTCCCGTCGTACACGCATCCCACCCCGCACGAGGGCGAACGAGCCTTAAGCACGGCATGGGTACAACCCGCCGCCCGGGCCAGGCGCAAGGCTTCGGCCGCCCCTTTTCGATAAGCGCCGTCACAGTCCCGGCCGTCAGCGGTGAGCGCCCGGCCGCCCACCAGCTCGCACGGGGTCCGGGGAACGCCAAGGCCGCCAAGGACCTCGGGACAAACCGGCAAAGCCGCGTTGGCGCGCGCCAGCGCCATTACAAGCGGATGAGGCGCGCCGCCGCCGTCATACCTGCAGGCGACGCCCGCCAAACATGCGCTGACCACATATTTCATAACTCTCCTCCGGGTATTCGACGGCAGCTCCGCGCCTCCAGACGCGCAACCGCGCTCTGTTCCGCAAGTCGGAGGTAAAAACAGAGCGGGAAAACAGGTCTTCCCGTTTCCCCGCCGCTGCCGGATCGCATGAGCATTCCGCCGAATCGGCCGGCCTATTCAAAATCGATTTCGACCTGTTCTTTTTCCGCTTCCCGGCGATGTTCGATAACGCCGATTTCCCACGCGCCTACCTGCATGGGAGTCAGACGGGCCATCAGTTCGTCGGCCGTAGCGCGATCCACAATGAGAATAAAGCCGATGCCGCAGTTGAAAATCTGAAGCATCTCCGCCCAACTCAGACCGCCCTGCTCGCGCAACCAGGAGAATATGGGCGGCACCTCCCAGGAGCCGAAACGGATGCGGGCGCATACGGGCTGAGGCAGCACACGCGGAACATTGTCGTAAAAACCGCCGCCGGTGATGTGTACCATGCCCTTGATATGCAGGTCGCGCATCAGCGAACGTAAAAGATCGGCATAGATGATCGTAGGCTCCAGCAGCACGTCGCGGAAGTTGCGATCCGTGCCCGGCACGATGTCTTCGGGCCCGGCCCCGCTGGCCTCGAACAATTTGCGCACCAGGGTGTATCCGTTGGAATGAATGCCCGAGGAAGCCAGGCCTATGACCACGTCCCCCACGCTGATCCCCGACCCGTCCACAATACAGGCGTTGTCCACCAGGCCCACGCAAAAGCCCGCCAGGTCGTAGTCGCCGGGGGCATACATGCCGGGCATTTCCGCCGTTTCACCTCCCAGCAGCGTACAGCCCGCGCGACGGCAGCCCTCGGCCACGCCGCCGACGACCTCGACCGCCTGCTCGACATTCAACTCGCCGGTAGCAAAATAATCTAAAAAAAACAATGGCTTTGCACCCTGAACCAAAATATCGTTGACGCTCATGGCCACCAGATCGATGCCCACGGTATCATGCTTGTTGAACATGGAGGCCAGCTTGAGTTTGGTGCCCACGCCGTCCGTGGAAGCTACCAGCACGGGGGCCTGCATGCCGCTGACGTCAGGCCGGAACAGACCGCCGAACCCCCCGATGTCCGACAGAACGCCGTGCGTGTGCGTGCCGGCCACCAACGTCTTGATGCGGGTCACCAGCTCGTTGCCGGCATTGATATTCACCCCGGCGTCGGTGTAGGCTTGAGAACGTGACGAACTCATGATTGCAGGACTCCTTGGAAAAGATATGGCCTCGTTCAAACAGACTCTCAGCCCCGCTTCAGGCGGGCGCGCCGTCCGGTCCGCCTCCGCGCTTAAGCGGCAGACCGACAAAACCGCGAACCGCCCATGATTTTCATGGCCGCCTACGGTATCGGCAGTCACTTTAATAGACGCTTCCTTTCCTTTTGCCAAGTGGCTTCGAGGAGCTTGCCATGTTCAACACCCCTTCATTTTCCACTTTCGTGGCTTCGTTGTTATTTTGCCTCGGCATCGGCGTCCTTGCGGGAGCCGGGTCCCAGGCTCGGGCCGCGGAAAACGGAGAAAACACGCCCGTGGTCCGGCAGCCCATCGTGGGCGGCACCCCGTTTCCGAATCTGTACCATTACGAAGACCCGTCCACCCGAACCGAAGTGTGGAGCATAAGCCCGCCCCGAACTGCCGACAGCGACATGGACGCTCCCCCGCCTCCCATTTATGTATCGCCCGAAATCAACTTCTCCTGGCCCGGCGATGTCCATCGCCCCCAGCCCCGCCCTTCCGCAAAGGTTCGCCCATGAATGCGGCCTTTGCCCATCCGTTGCGCAACGGTCGAACCCAATGCCGCCTGTGTCGACATTTTTGCCGCCTGAAACCGGGGGAACGAGGCCGCTGCGGGGTGCGCGCCGGTCAGGCCGCCCCTCCCGGCCTGCGCACCCTGGTTGCAGACGGCGTGGCCGCCCGGCATGCGGACCCGGTGGAAAAAAAGCCGTTATACCATTTCCTGCCCGGCAGTCTGGCATTTTCCTTCGGCACTGAAGGTTGCAACCTCGATTGCTCCTGGTGCCAGAACGACGCTATCTCGCGCGGCCCGGCGGAAACAGGGCGGGTCAACGCCGTACCCGCCACGCCCGCCGCACTGGTCCAAAGCGCCAGGGCGGCCCGCTGCGCTTCCATAGCGTTTACCTACACCGAACCCACGATTTTTTTTGAATTGTTGGTTGCCACGGCGGATCTGGCCCGCTCCGATCCGCCGCTGGACACCTTGCTCATCTCCAACGGTTATCAAAGTCCGGACTGCCTGGACGCCCTGCGCAACCGCATCACGGCGGCCAATATCGATCTCAAGACGTTCCGCGACGACAGCTACCGGCGCTGGTGCGGGGCCCGACTCCACGGCGTGCTCGACAATCTCAAAAGGATGCGGGCATTCGGCTGGTGGCTGGAAGTCACCACTCTGCTCGTGCCCGGCGTCAACGATGACGAGGGAGAATTGCGGGACATGGCGCGTTTTATTCGAGATGAACTGGGCCCGGGCACCCCCTGGCACCTTTCGGCCTTTTACCCCTGCCGCCGGATGCGGGACCGACCTCCCACCCCGCTTTCCACTTTGACAAAGACGGCCGATATAGGGCAGGAAGAAGGGTTGTGGTTCGTTTATACGGGCAATGTGCCGCCACCCCTGACTCGTCCCACCCGGTGTCCCCGTTGCGGAATTGAACTGGTGCGGCGCAAGGGCTTCCGGGTTGAAGTGCGGCCCGGCTTCGACGGCGCCTGCCCGCAATGCGGCCGGGTCGTTCCCGGCGTCTGGAGCGCGTCATGATTTTTGTCTACACCGGCCCCGGCAAGGGCAAAACCTCAGCCTGTCTGGGACAGGTGATCCGCGCCTTGGGGTCGGGCTTAACGGTGGCCTTCGCCCAGTTTATGAAACGAGACGGCGAAGCCGGGGAGCAATCCTTTTTGCGCACCTGCCTGGGCCAAGGTTTTTTGGCCGGCGGAGCCGGTTTCTTCCGGAACGAAAGTGAACGTCCCGTCCACCGGGCGGCGGCGGAACGGACTCTGGCCTGGGCTCGCGCCCGGCTGCCCGAATGCGACGTTCTCATTCTGGATGAGAGCTTGTATGCCCTTGGCAAAGACCTCCTCACCCGCGACGAACTTAAAGCTTTGATTGAAGAAGCGCGAACGAGCAACACCCACCTTATTCTGTCGGGACGGGGTTTTCCGGACGATTTGCTGGACGATGTCGATCTGGTAACCGAAATGCGCGAAATCAAACATCCCCTGCGACAAGGCCACGGCGCCGTCAAAGGTTTGGATTTCTGAAGCCGGGCCGTATCGGCCGCGGCTGAAACGGGGGCCGGGTTCCGCCGCCCCGGCTATGCATTCAAGGATATGTTGCCGAGGGGTACTATGGGCGCCAAAAAATCGAAAGATACGGGTAATCCCTTTACCGGGCTGGATATCAAGCAATTTCCCACGGAACGGGAGCAACGCGCGGCGAAGCGGAGGGAGCGACCGACGGCATCCGTTTCACAGAGCGCGTCGTCGGACGAAGCGGCCCCTGACACCGCCTTGTTTCTACTGGCCGTGGGCTCGGCGCGCCCCCTGACGAAGGCCGACGGTTCCCGGCGGCCGGAGCGGCGGTCCCACGACGAGGCCGAGGAACCGTTCATCTCGGACAAAGACGCCGTCCCGAAAAAAAGCGTACCCCCGGCGGACATCGGAACCTTTCAAAAGTCCGGTCTTCTTTCCCCCGAGACGCTGTACAACGATAAGCTGGCCCAGGAACTGACCCGCAGTCTGACCCGTCGCCGGGGATCACGGCTCAACGCGGAGGAAACGGCCGCGCGGCCCGAAAAACCGGAACCTCATCCCACCCTGAAGGCGCCTGTGGGACTGTTCGATCATGAGGCGGAACGCGACGTTTTCTCCCGCGCTATGGCCGACGTGGCGCCCCTGCCCGCCAAGGGCCGGGCGGTTGCTCTCGAACCCGCGCCGCAACCCGTCTCAAGCTTCGAGCCTTCCAACCCCTTGCAGGACTTGGTGGACGGCAAAGTGGAATTTTCCCTGTCCGGCACGGATGAATTCATGGAAGGCCATGTGGTGGGACTCGACCTGCTCACCGTGGGCAAACTGCAGGCCCGCCACTATAGCCCCGAAGCCCACATCGATCTGCACGGACTCAACAGCGAACAGGCCTTCCAGCACATGGTGGGCTTTTTCCGCAGCGCCTATTACAAGGGAGTGCGCACCGCTTTGGTGGTGACCGGACGCGGCCTCAATTCGCCCAACGGCGTGCCCGTGCTGCGTTTCAAAGTCCAGCAGTGGCTTACCCAAGAGCCTTTCCGGCGCGTGGTCCTGGCCTTCTGCACCGCCAAACGCGAGGACGGAGGCCCCGGCGCGCTCTATGTCCTGCTGCGCAAATACCGCAAAAATTCAGGCAAAGTCCGCTGGGACGCCATGCCCGCCGACCCGGATCTGTTTCTGTAGCACCATGGCCTCCCCGGCGGGGCACGGGCGCATCCCCTTCGGCAACGGAAACACGCTCGAAAAGCCGTTGCCCGCACCGGAATTGTCTTCCCCGTCGCTCAGGTCCGTGTCCGGCCTAAAACCGGACGCGCCGTCGCTTCGGATGTCCCTGTGTCGTCTTGCCGCAACAAGGCCCGGCCGAACTTCAGGCCGCGCGTTTCGGCTTGGCGTCAACGTGTCGACATTTTCCAGACTTTATCGAACCGGCGCGAAAAGCGACGGTTTTTCGCTTGAAGAGCGGGCCCGGCTCGGCTATATTACCGGGCGTTGTTTCGGAAATTACCCGCCGCGCGTGCTTTCGTGCCCCACGATAGGCTCTCGACGTTTTTTACAGACGCGCCACGGCCCATCATCTCCAATTCATGGGGGAGGATTTTCATGCAAGCTCCGGAAAAAAATCTGGCTTTCGACCTTGTCCGCGTCACGGAATCCGCCGCTCTTTCCGCGGCACGCTGGCTGGGCAAAGGCGACAAAGAAGCCGGTGACGGCGCCGCCGTGGACGCCATGCGTCTTTCATTCAATTCCCTCGGCATCCAAGGCACGGTGATCATCGGCGAAGGAGCCAAGGACAAAGCCCCCATGCTGTACAACGGCGAAACGGTGGGCGACGGCGACGGCCCCGTGGTGGATGTGGCCGTGGACCCGGTGGAGGGCACGCGCCTGCTGGCCAACGGCCGTCCCAACGCCATTTCCGTCATCGGGGTGTGCAGCGGGGGCCACATGTACAACCCCGGCCCCAGCTACTATATGCAGAAGCTGGTGGTGGGCCACGCCGCCCGCAATGTCATAGACCTTGACGCCCCGGTGCGCGACAACCTCACCAACATCGCCAAAGCCATCGGCAAAGATGTCAACGACTTGGTGGTGTTCGTCCTCGACAAACCCCGCCACGAAAAACTTATCCAGGAAATCCGGGCCACGGGCGCGCGCATCCAGTTGCACACCGACGGCGACGTGGCCGGGGCTCTCATGGTGGCCGATCCCCGCACCGACGTGGACGTGATGATGGGCACGGGCGGCACGCCCGAGGGCGTCATCGCGGCCTGCGCCATCAAGGGCGTGGGCGGACAGATGCTGTGCCGCCTCGACCCGCAATCCTACGTGGAAAAAGAGGCCATTGAACAGGCCGGAGTGGATATCCGTGAAATCCTTTCCGTGGAATCCATTATCCGATGCGACGACGCCTTTTTCGCCGCTACGGGCATTTCCGGCGGCAATCTCCTGTCCGGCGTGCAGTATACCGGCGGCGGCGCGGTGACCCACTCCCTGGCCATACGGGCCAAGACAGGCACCTTCCGCTATATCGAGTCCCACCACAACTGGGACCGCCTGATGAAGTTCAGCGCCGTCCAGTACGATTAACTCCCCAACCCGACCCATAGCCTGCCGGATGAAAGGAATGACCACACCCCCCACCGCCATATTGTTTCCCGGCCAGGGGTCCCAGGCGAACGGCATGGGCCGCCGTCTGGCCGAGGCGTCGCCCGACGTCATGCACCTTTGGAAAAAAGCCGAAGCCGCCAGCGGCCTCCCTCTCCGCGCCATATACTGGGAGAGCGGGGACGAAAATCTGATGGCCGAAACACGCAGCCTGCAACCGGCCATCACCGTCGTGAACCTGGCCCTGTGGTTTTACGTGTGCGGCCGATTCGATCCGGTCTGCGCAGCGGGCCACAGCCTGGGCGAATTCAGCGCGCTGGGCGCGGCCGGTGTGCTCGACGTGGATCGCCTGATTGAAATTGTAGCCTTGCGCGGACGCCTGATGGCCGAGGCCGACCCCGACCACGTGGGCACCATGTACGCCGTGCTCCGGCTCGGCCTGGACGAAGTGGAAGCCGTGGCCAAGGACGTGTGCGACCGCACCGGCAAACTGGTGCGGGTGGCCAACCGCAACACGCCGGGCCAATTTGCCGTCAGCGGCCACCGCGAAGCCGTGGAGGAATTGGTGGAGGAAGTCCGCAACCGCAAAGGCAAGGCCATCCCCCTGGCCGTGAGCGGCGCCTTTCACACGCCCCTTATGGCCGAGGCCTCGGCGGAATTCGCCAAGGAACTGGACCGACAGGACTGGCACGACGCCCGTTTCCCCGTTTACTGCAACGTCAACGGCGAAGCCTTGATCGAAGGGGAAAAAATTCACGCCGCCGTACGCCGCCAGATGACTTCCTCCGTCTTCTGGGTGGATACGGTCGGCAATCAGTGGAACGCCGGGGTGCGACGCTGGGTGGAATTCGGCCCCAAGGGCGTGCTCACCCGCATGGTGCGTCCCATCCTCACCGCCTGCAACGCGCCTGACGGCGCGTACACCACCGAGCATATTCCCAACCTGGACGCCGCCGCGGCGTTCGTCGGCTAATCCAAATCCATAGGGCTGATTTCATGCGCGACTTTCTCCTCTTGACCTCGACCTTTCAGGATATTCTGCGGGACCTGGGATTACCCTGGCCCGAGAAGGCCGTCATCGAGCCCCCCAAAGATCCCCGTCACGGAGATCTGGCCACCAACCTCGCCTTGGTGCTGACCAAGCAGGCCGGAATGCCGCCCCGGGCTCTGGCAGAACGTCTGTCCGCCGCCCTGACCGACAAGCTGGGCAAGCTGGTCGGCACGGACATCGCAGGACCGGGTTTCCTCAACGTCACCTTCGCCCCGGCTTTTTGGCGGCAAGTCGTGACGACCGCCGAGGAGGAGGGGGAACGCTTCGGCTCCTCCGATACGGGCCACGGCCGCAAAATTCAGCTTGAATACGTGTCGGCCAACCCCACGGGGCCGCTGCACATCGGCCACGGTCGGGGGGCGGCGGTGGGCGACACGCTGGCGCGCGTGCTGCGCTTTGCGGGCTACGACGTCACTACCGAATATTACATCAACGACGCGGGCCGTCAGATGCGGCTTCTGGGCCTATCCGTATACCTGCGCCTGCGCGAGGCCGTCGGGTTGCCCGTGACCTGGCCCGACGACTATTATCATGGGGACTATATTCGCGACATCGCCCTCGAACTGCTGCAAGCCCGGCCCGAACTGCCGGATCTGCCCGAACAGGAAGCCGAAGACATCTGCTTCCGATACGCCATGAATTCCATTCTGGATGGAATCAAGGCCGATCTGACCCGCTTCCATGTGGAACATCAGGTCTGGTTCTCCGAACGCAGCCTGGTGGACGCGGGCAAGGTGGAATCCACCCTGAGCGAACTGCGCGAGCGGGGATTGGCCTATGACCAGGACGGCGCTCTGTGGTTCGCCAGCAGTCGTTACGGCGACGACAAGGACCGCGTTCTGCGCAAGAGCGACGGTTCACTGACTTACTTCGCCTCGGACATCGCCTACCACGCCGACAAATATGCCCGTGGTTTCGACGAGGCCCTTGACGTGTGGGGAGCGGACCATCACGGCTACGTGCCCCGTATGAAAGCTGCCGTAACGGCGCTGGGCCGCAACGCGGACACCGACTTCGGGGTTATTCTCATTCAGCTTGTCAATTTGCTGCGGGCGGGAGAACAGGTGGCCATGTCCACCCGCTCCGGCGAATTCGTCACCCTGGCCGAAGTGTTGGACGAAGTGGGCACGGACGCGGCGCGCTTTATGTTTCTGTCGCGCAAAAGCGACAGCCCCCTCGATTTTGACCTCGATCTTGTCAAACAGCGCAATCTGGACAACCCCGTGTATTACGTCCAGTACGCCCACGCCCGTATTGCGGCGCTTCTGCGACGCGCGGCGGACCGGGGGCTGAAGCTTCCGGATCGTTCCGACGACGCCCTGCTGGCGCCGCTCGACGCGGCCGACGATATTGCCCTGCTCCGGGCCACGGAACGCTTCGTGGACGCGGTGACGGATGCGGCCGAAGCCCGCGCCCCTCACGGCATCAGCTTCTATCTCATGGATCTGGCGGGCAGACTCCACAGTTATTATGCCGCCACTCCCGTTCTCGGCGACGACAACGCGCTGACCCTGGCCCGCCTGGCCATGTTACGGGCCGTGGGACGCGCGCTCGCCAACGGCCTGGCCCTTCTGGGCGTCAGCGCCCCGGACAGCATGTAGCCATGCCGGGCGCTTTTTACCGTAACCCGCCTTCCGGCCGACGCCGCGAACGTCCCAAAGACGACGCTCCGCTTTCTTTTGGTTCCGACTCCACGCCCAACAGCCGTGTCAGCCCGGTTGAGGAAATCCGCAAAACCGCTTCAGGCAAGATGTCGGGCCGAGCGACCGGAGAAGGGCCGGCCTGGGAACTGCGGTTGACGCCCTCCATGCTGATTATGGCGGGGGTGTTGACTCTGGTTACGCTGTGTTTCTTTTTTTTGTTCGGTCTGATCATAGGGCGGGGCTCGATGCCCCCGCCGCCCTCTCCGGCGCTGGAACGATTGATTCCCGACGAAGTCGCCGTCAACAGCGAGGAAAACGCGCCCGAACGTATTCTGCCGAAAGAAGATCTGCGTTTCATGACCGATCTGAAAAACGACGCGCCGGAAGAAAACGCTTTGCCTGAAAATACAACGGCCGACCCCGCCGAAGAAAACGCGTCGGCCCCCAAAACACCCGCCGCTCCCTCGCCGGACAAAGGACAATACGACTTTGTTCTGCGCGTGGCCGCCTTCAAGTCCGAAGAGCAGGCCGACGCATTGCGCGCCAAGTTGGAAGGCGCGGGCATGCGCACGCGTATGACGCGGGACAAGGCTCAAAAGGGAACCTGGTACTTCGTCCATGTTCTGTATCGCGGCACCAAGGACAATATGGAGGCCATGCGCGCCACCCTGGTCGATTTCGGCATCCGCGACTCCATTGTGTCCTCCACGACGCCGGTGAACTGACCTTTCCGCTATTCCCCCCTATTCCGTCGCGCGGCCCGCTCTTTTTCCACTTATATTAAGAGCGGGCCGCGCTTGTTTCCATACGCATTTTCTGGTATTTTTTCTCCGATGCTCGGAGAATGCCATGATCCATAAAGTCGCCGCGCCCGATTTACAGCCGGGCATGTATATCGTCGACCTCAACCTTTCTCCGCAGGAATTCCCGCGGGTGTATGCACAGGAAGGGCTGCTCGCGTCCGCGCCCCAAATCGCGGACATTCTGCAAAGAGGTTACCGAGAAGCGTTTGTCGACGACGAAAAAAGTTCAGTACCCATTACGGTGCGCGAGGACTGGACGCTTTTGGCCGGGGGAGGAGAAGACGAGGCCGCGGCCGACGCTTCTCTGCCCGATCCCCACACCATGCGGAATAATTTGGAACGGGCCGTAAATCTGTACTCAGCGGCCGTCCAGTCGGTGGAACAGCTTTTTGATTTCCTTGCCCGGGGCCGCTCCATGCCGGTCGAAACCATCAACGAAGTGGCCTCCGCCATCGTCGAGCATATCGTACGCGACAAACTGACCTTGGCCACGGTGACCAAACTCCGAGTCCACGGCAACTACACTTTCGCCCACTGCGTCAATGTCGCTGTTCTGGCCGTGCTGTTCGGCCGCCACCTCAAACTGAACGCCGACAAGCTGCAGATTCTGGCCTTGGCCGGATTGGTACACGACATCGGCAAGGCGGCCATTCCCAATACACTCCTCGATACCGCCCGCCCCCTGACGGATCAGGAATTCGCTCTCATGAAGAATCATGTTCTGGCGGGGTATGAGGCCTTGAGCAAAGCCGACGATATCGGCGATGAGGTCCGCAGGGCAGTACTGGAACATCATGAACGCTATGACGGCACAGGCTATCCTTTCGGCCGCAAGGGCAACGAAATTTCCCTACCCGGGCGTATCCTGGCCGTCATCGACGTCTACGACGCCCTGACCAGTAAAAAACCATACAAACCCGCCCTGTTGCCCTATACGGCAGTTTCTTTTCTATACGGTCGGCGCGAGCAAAGCTTCGACCCAACCGTGGTCGAACGCTTCATCCAATGTATGGGCGTCTATCCGGTGGGCAGCGTGGTCCGCCTCGATAATGGGGAAACCGGCGTGGTTTACTTGGCCAATCCGCAAAAACCGCTATTGCCCATCGTCTCCGTGGTGCTGGATGCGGAGGGGACAAAACGTCCTCTGAAAATGGTGGATCTCGGCCGGGACGGAGCGCCTCGGATCGCCGCCTGCCTGGACCCCGTGCGTTCCGGAATCAACTGTGCCGAAGTCATCAAGTCCTGCGCCTGGGCTCAGCGCCGCTTTCCGACCGCCGCCCTATACTCTGCCGGGAGCCCGTCCTGAGAACGGTTTAAGCGCCGAAGAAGCAAGCGTGCCCGTAGTCCGCGAAGCGCGCTTATATGGTCAAGACACGATGGTCCGGCGCGCAAGTTTCATGAGCCGGAGCTGCTCGCCGCAAGCATATACGGCGACACCGGAGAGGGAGGGCGGCGCCCTTGACCGTCAACGCGAGAGCTTTGCGAAAAGGGAAGCAAAGGCCTCGTTTCACCGCCCCTGTGAACAATTTTAAATTGCTCTATCGTTCGCCGCTTTGCAGGGGTAAGCGGCCAGAGCCCTGCACTGCAGTTCGCGCAAACGTCGCCCCGACTCCTCTCCCAGTCCTCGCCACTCTTCGGGCAGACGTACGGCCAGCAAAACGGCTCGGTCCCGATCCGCCTCAGGTCTCAAATCCACGCCGCTGTCGGCATTGACAAGTTTCCAAAACGGCGTGTGCAGACCGGCGACATGCGCATCCCACACCACGTCCCGTCGCGTGCCGGGCCGAAGCGTCCGGTATCGTCCCGCCTTCATGTGCAGGCGGGCGGCAAGCATTCCGGCCTTGCGGCAGCGGCCGGGCAAACGCAGGCGACAGGCCAGAGCATCGGCCGCTCTCTCGCCCCGAAGCTCATGCCCATAGTGATGGGGCCACAGCGCGGGGTCCGTCGATACCTTGCCCAGATCATGACACAAAGCCATCCAGACGGCCAGGGAATCTCCGGCCACGAGGTCCATGACGGTCCCGGTGTGCTCCAACACCGACTCATCATGCCAGGGCGCGGGCCCGGCCGGGATACGCCCGGCTTGCGCCAGTTCGGCGAACCACGGTTCGAGGCAGCCTCCCTCATCCAGCACGCGCAGGAAACGAGAGGGCCGATCCGCTTCCAAAACGCGCCGTACTTCATGCGCTACCCGTTCGGCGGGCAGGGCCGCCAGGGCGGGCGACGCCCCCAGTTCCCGCATCCGTTCCAGCGTTTCGGGATGGACGATAAAGTCCGGCAATTCCGCCGCCATGCGGGCCACCCGAAACACCCGGACCGGATCGCGGTTCAAAGCGTCGTCCGCTGCCAGACGCAACACGCCGTCGCGCATATCCGCCAAAGCGCGGGGATGAGCGTACAGTCGCCCTCGCGCGTCCACGGCCAAAGCGTTGACGGTCAAATCCCGGGCCAGCAGATCCTCGGCCGGGGTCTCCCCTTGCAGCGGCCGGAATTCCAGACCGCGCGCCACCCACACGTCCACGCTGCGCCCCACCTTGCGCGCGTGCGGCAAGGCCTGTACAAAGGCATCCACGCCGCCCGCAAAAGCGAAGTCCATGTCGTGCGGCGGGCGCCCCAGAAGAAGATCACGCACCATACCACCCACAACATACCATTCCGTCATGACCACGACCGCCGTATTGCGATTGCTGAATTACGGGCTGCCCGGCCTGCGTTCCGCCGGGGAACGCGCGGCCGAAGCCTTCTCTCCGAACGAACTGGCTGCGTCGCCCCTGGCGCTCGACGCGCCTCCCGCCGATTTATCCGGTGATGTGGACGCTTCCTCCGAAAACGACTGGCGCGAAACCAGTCCGGATGGCGACCTCCACTTGCTGGAACGCCCCTGGCCGGGGCTTCACGCCCCCTTGTACCTTGCGGGCCACGCCACTTCAAGCCTGGATGTGGCGCAGGCTCTGGCTCATCGAAACTTGTTGCCGGAATGGGGGGCGGTGCTGGTCCTCGCACAGAGCGCGGGGCGGGGGCAACTGCGCCGCGCCTGGGCCTCGCCGCCGGGCAACATTTACGCCGCCCTGCGCCTGCCCACGGCCTGGCCTCTGAACACTGAAGCGGCCGCCACGGCCGTGGGGGGACTGTTCGCCTCAGCCTTGACTCAACTGGGATATGCCGTATCCCTCAAATGGCCCAACGACATTCTTCAAGTACAAAATGAAGAATTTTCGACCTCCCCCGATGGCGCTTCGGTCCGCCCCTGTTCAGCGACAGCCTGGGTCAAAGCGGGCGGCATTCTTCTGGAGGAACGCGGCGGCGTGTTGTTGGCCGGCGTGGGGCTCAATATAAGTTCCGCTCCGCCGGCGTCCGCGTTGCGGGAAGGCTTTGCCTTGCCCGCGGGCGTTCTGCGACACGCCCCGGCTCCCCCCCCTGCGCCGGCCGTCGACCATACCGGAATTCAGACCGGCTTTATTCCGCTTTTACCTTTGTGGACGCGGCTTGCCGGGCTTGTATTTTCCTGCTATTTTCAAAAAAATATCGGGACGGAAACGTCCTGGTGGCCTGCTCTGGCGCAACGGCATCTCGCCTTTCACGGATGTCGGGTCAGATTGGAGGACGCTTTGCCGGAACACGATTCCGGGGCGGAGCGGTCCTTTTGCGAGGGCGTGGTGGAGGGTCTTTGCGTGTCCGGCGCGTTGCGCCTGCGCGTAAAGTCGGATGTACTGACTTTTCTTGGGGGTTCGCTCATTCCTCTGGAGTGACGACCCGCCCCCTGGGGTAAACATGGTTTACAAGACGTTGGAAGAGGTTTGGGACGAACTCCGGGACAAACCCATTCTGGTGGCCAACCGGGGCATACCCGGCAGACGCATCTGTCGATCCATTCGTGAACGGTTTCGCGCCGTGGCCGTCATGACGGCCACCGACGTCGACAAAACCTCCCCTGCGGCCTCCTCTGCGCAGGAGCTGATGCTGCTCGGCTCGGACCCTACCGCGTATCTCGATCTTGATCTTATTATCCACAAAGCGAAAAAGCGCGGTGTCGTCGCCATCCACCCCGGATGGGGTTTCGCTTCCGAGGACGAAAGCTTCCCCCGCAAGTGTGAAGAGGCGGGCATTGTTTTCATCGGCTCCACGGCCGAATCCATGAATCTTTTGGGCAACAAGGTCCAATCCCGCCAACTGGCCATGAAACTGGGGATTCCCGTGGTGCCCGGTTCCGACGGCGCGGTGAACGTGGACGAAGCCCGCGAAATCATCCGCCGTATAGGAATGCCCGCCATGCTCAAGGCTGAGGGCGGCGGCGGCGGACGCGGCATTTTCGTCATCCGCGACTCCGACGATCTGGAGGACGCCTTCCTCAAGGCCTCGACCATGGCCGAGGCTTCCTTCGGCAACCCGCGTCTGTTTGTGGAAAAATACCTGGAGCAGGTACGGCACATCGAAATACAGGTGGTGGCCGACAAATACGGCAATGTATTCGCGTTTGACGAACGCGATTGCTCCATCCAGCGCAATCACCAGAAACTTATCGAAATCACGCCTTCCCCTTGGGAAGGCATGACCCCGGAACTGCGCGCCCGGCTCAAGGCATACGCCTGTAAACTGGTCAAGGCGGTCAACTACCATTCCCTGGCCACGGTGGAATTTCTGGTGACCCGCGACGGGCAGCCCTATCTTATCGAAGTCAATACCCGACTTCAGGTGGAGCACGGCATTACCGAGTGCCGGTACGGCGTGGACCTGGTCGAAACCCAGATCGCCATCGCCTTCGGCGTGCCTCTGCCGTTTACCGACGAGAACACCCGTCCCTCGCACACGGCCATGCAGGTGCGCATCAACTGTGAGGACCCGCAGCGTGACTTTTCGCCCAACGCGGGTCGTATCACCCGTTACGTATCCCCCGGCGGCCCCGGCGTGCGCCTTGATTCCAACCTGTCCGCGGGGTACGAGTTTCCGTCCAACTACGATTCGGCCGGCGCCCTGCTCATCGCCTACGGTCCCGACTGGCGCAAAGTGCGCGGCATCATGGAACGCGCCCTGGACGAATACACCGTGGGCGGCCTCAAGACGACCATACCCTTTTACCGGCACGTGCTCCAGAACTACAAATTCCGCACCGCGGACTTTGATACCAACTTTATCGAGCGCACGCCCGAGCTTTTGTACTACGAGGATATAGCCCCCGAAGGCGAACGACTGGCGCGCCTGGTGGCGGAAATTTCGGCCAAGGGCTACAACCCCTATGTACAGCTCGGCAAATACCGCACTGTGGACACTCCCCGCCTGCCCGCCTTCGAACCGGTGCTGCCCCATCTGTCCTCCGCCATTCGCAAGGCCGCCAATCCATACCCGCGCGGCGACCGCGCGGCTCTGCTCGATATGCTGCGGGATTCGGGCGCGGTGCACTTTACCGACACCACCACCCGCGACGTAACTCAATCCAACAGCGGCAACCGTTTCCGCCTGGCGGAAGACGCCCTGGTGGGCCCCTATCTGGACTCATGCAACTTCTTTTCGCTGGAAAACGGGGGCGGCGCCCATTTCCATGTGGCCATGATGGCCAATATGACCTACCCGTTCAAAGAAGCGGAGGAATGGAACAAGTTCGCGCCTAAAACCCTGAAGCAAATTCTGGTGCGCTCCACCAATGTGCTGGGTTATACGCCCCAACCGCGTAATCTGATGCGCATCACGGGCGAAATGATCTGCGATCACTATCAGATCGTGCGTTGTTTCGACTTTTTGAACGATGTACGCAACATGCGGCCCATTGCCGAAGTCGTCATGTCCCGCCGGGACGTGGTATTTGAACCGGCTCTGTCCATGTCCTGGACCAAGGGGTTCGACGTGGATCATTACGTCGACGTCACCGCGGCCACCCTGGACATGGTGGCGAAGGTCATGGGCGGTACCCAGCGCGACGCGGCGGCCAATATTATTCTCGGCCTCAAAGATATGGCCGGCGTGTGCCCTCCGCGCTTCATGGCCGACCTGGTGACGGCCCTGCGCAAGCGTTGGCCCAACCTGGTTCTCCACTATCACCGTCACTACACCGACGGTCTGTTTGTGCCCAGCGTGGGAGCGGCGGCCAAGGCCGGGGCTCATATTGTGGACGTCAGCCTGGGAGCGGCCGCCCGCTCGTACGGGCAGGGAGAAGTATTGTCCACGGCCGCCTATCTGGAAGACGAACTGGGCCTCAAAACCATGCTCAACAAAGACATGATCCGCGAGGCCAACTTTGTGCTCAAGCAGATCATGCCCTTCTACGACCGCTATTGCGGCCCCTACTTCCAGGGCATAGACCATGACGTGACGCGCCACGGCATGCCCGGCGGAGCCACCTCCTCTTCGCAGGAAGGGGCCATGAAGCAGGGGTACATCCACCTTTTGCCTTACATGTTGCGCTTTTTGGCGGGTACGCGTCATATCGTGCGCTACCACGACGTGACGCCGGGCTCGCAGATTACCTGGAACACGGCTTTTCTGGCCGTGACCGGAGCCTGGAAGCGCGGCGGCGAACATGCGGTGCAAGACCTGTTGTCCATTCTGGAAAACGTGGTCGATACGCCCGAGGCTCAGGTCACGCCCCGCCTCCGCAAAGACCGCCTGAGCCTGTACCAGGACTGCAACGACGCCTTCCGCAATCTGCTGCTCGGCAAATTCGGCCGTCTGCCCCTCGGCTTTCCGGCCGACTGGGTCTATGAAAGCGCGTTCGGCCCGAGCTGGCGACAGGCCCTGGCCGAGCGCACCGAAGATTCGCCCCTGGAGCATCTGCCCGAGGTCGACATAGACGCCGAAGCGGCGGCCTGCGCGGAACTCATCAAGCGCATGCCCACCAAGGAAGAACTGGTCCTGTATCTGAACCACCCCGGCGACGCGGTGAAAACCATTCAGTTCGTCAACCAATTCGGCGACCCCAACAAGCTTCCTCTGCACGTGTGGTTTGAAGGGTTGAAACACGGACAGGAGCTCCAGTTCACCGATTCCGAGGGCAAACCGCATAAAATGACCATCTACAGCGTGAGCCCGGTATCCAACCTGGGAACGGTGATGGTGCGTTACGGTTACGATTCGGAATTTATGACCTGCGAGATCAAGGTCGCCGAGGCCACGGGCGGAGGCGACGTGGACGTGTCCATGGCCGACCCGGCCAACCCCAACCATGTGGCGGCCCCTTCCAACGGTGATTTGTGGGTGGTGCACGTACACCCCGGCGACATGGTCAAGGCGGGCGAGGAGCTGTTCAACATATCCATTATGAAACAGGAAAAGGCCGTGCTGGCTCCGGTGGACGGCATGGTCAAGCGGGTGCTCAAGTCCGCGGATTACAAGACAACCCGCAAGATGGTCCCCGTGCGCGAAGGCGAACTCATTGTCGAGCTGGCCCCGGCTCCGAGCCTTTGCCCCAACCCCGACTGCGCAAAACCGATCCCCTCTCAGGGTATTCACTTTTGCCCCTGGTGCGGGCATAAGCTGGATGAGGCGGGCAGCAATCCCCTGGCAAATTAACGGCGAACGTTCACGGCAACACTACCTGGAGGCACGACATGGGCAGAACAAGCGGCGCTAACGCCACGGCTTCGACGGAAGATTTGCAGCAAAAGCTGGTCCTTACCGGCGCGGATATTATGGCTATCGGCGAAATTGCCGAAACCATCGTGGGCGGCAAAAACTACAATACGGCACATATTCATGAGATTCCGGGCGTCCGTACCCCCCAGTTCCGCGCCATTTCATCCATCTGCTTCCACAAGCTGCTGGACGAAACCTCCGTCAACGCCGCCCTGGTACGCTCGCTGGTGGAAAAAGAATACGCGCGCATCGACTGGAATGATCCGGAAATCAACCAGGACACGGAATTCGTGCAGAAGCTGGTCCGCAACCTGGGTAAGGAAATCCGCGCCGCCGACGCCGCCCAGCCCAACGCCACCCGTATCCGCCTGCGCACCTTCGTGAACAATGTAGTGGAGGGTTTCGCCACCTCCCAGGAAATGATCGACCAGCTCCGTAAACGTTCGGTGCTGGTCCAGGCCTCCATTCTTTCCGTGGAAATTCCCAAGGCCGTGGACGAAGCCGTGCGTCAGGCCTATCGCGACATCTGCAAGGAAGCGGGCGAAGCCGACGTGCCCGTGGCAGTACGCTCCTCCGCTGCGGGCGAGGACTCCCGCAAAAAGGCCTTCGCCGGCCTCCAGGATACGTATCTCAACATGGTGGGCGAAGAGCGCGTGGTTCAGGCCTATCATTGGGACTGCGCCTCGGCCTATAACCTGCGTTCCATGACCTACCGCCGCGAAGCCATCCGCGACGGCATCACCCGGGCCGAAGCCACGGGCGACGAATCCCTCGCCCAACAGGCCAAGCAGGAGTGGGCCATTGAGCACACTTCGCTGTCGGTGTGCATCATGCGCATGATCAATCCGGTCATCGCGGGCACGGCCTTCAGCGCCGACACCGCGTCGGGCTGCCGGGGCACGGGCCGTAAGGACCTGGTCAGCATCGACGCCAGCTACGGCCTGGGCGAAGCCATCGTCGGAGGTATGGTCACTCCCGATAAATATTACGTGTTCCAACGCGACGACGGTGCGGAAGTGGTCATCCGCAACCTGGGCAGCAAGGACAAAAAAATCGTCTATGACGAAAAAGGCGGCACCAAACAGGTAAAGGTGGCCGAAAACGATGTTTACCGCTGGGCCCTGTCCATTGCCCAGGCCGAACAGGTGGCGCGCTCGGTGCGCACCATCAGCAAGGCTTACGGCGGCATGATCATGGACACGGAATTCTGCATCGACAACAAAGACCAATTGTGGTTCGTGCAGGCCCGGCCCGAGACACGCTGGAACGAAGAATTCGAGTTGCACCCCGACACCATCTTCATGCGCCGTCTGGAAGTGGACGCCAAGGCCGCGGCTGCGGCCGAAGTGCTGGTGGAAGGCAACGGCGCCTCGCGCGGAGCGGGCCAGGGCACGGTGCGTTTTTTACGTTCCGCCCTGGAGCTGAACAAAGTGGCCAAGGGCGATATTTTGGCCGCCGAACGCACCGATCCGGACATGGTGCCCGGCATGCGCGTGGCGGCCGCCATCATGGCCAATGTGGGCGGCGACACCAGCCACGCGGCCATTACCTCGCGTGAACTGGGCATTCCTGCCGTCATCGGCATTCAACGCCTGGAGACGCTGCGCGCCCTGGATGGCCAGGAAGTGACCGTGGACGGCACCAAGGGTTGCGTCTACCGCGGACTGTTGCCGCTGCACGACGTAGGCGGCGAAATGAATCTGGCCGCGCTGCCCCCTACCAAGACTCACGTGGGACTGGTGCTGGCCGACGTCAACCAGGCCTTGTTCCTGTCCCGCCTGCGCAATGTGCCCGACTTTGAAGTGGGCCTGCTGCGCGCGGAATTCATGCTGGGCAACGTGGGCGTGCACCCGCAGGCCCTGGAAGCGTTCGACAACGGCGCGCTCCAGCGCGAGGTGGAAGCCAAACTGGCCGAATTGGACAACGCCCTGACCAAAACCGTACAGGAACAGCTCAGCGCGGGGCTGGTGGTGCTGGACCTCAAACTGCGCGACCATGTCGGACACGTCACGGGGCTGGCCGAAGAAATTGAAAGCACGGCCGCACTGGAACTGCACGGCACCGAGGAAGTGCTGGCCCAGCAGCGCAAGCTGCGCGAACTGGAACACAAACTCGACGAATATCTTGAAAACGCGGTGCGCTATCAGGACGCTCTGCGCACTTCGGTCAGCCTGGAAGACCATGTTCGCATCATCTACGGCTTTGAGGAAGAGCTGGCCCTGCTCGGCGGCGACCCTGCCGAAGTTCAGGCCCGGCGCGACGCCATCGCCCGCGAGGTCAAAACCTTGGCCGACAAGGTGCGCCATGATTCCTTCCTGGAAGAAGCCTTCCGACACATCGCCGAACTGCGGCGTGAAGTGGGCCTTAAGTGCGGTCTGACCAAGGAAATGGACGCGTTGCGTTCGGTACCGGAAAAGATTGCGTCCATCATCCGATCGCGCGGTTACCGTACGGGCAAGGAGCACTATATCCAAACCCTGGCCCAGGGCCTGGCCTTGTTTGCCATGGCTTTCTACGGCAAGCCCATCATCTACCGGACTACGGACTTCAAGTCCAACGAATACCGCAATCTGTTGGGCGGCATTCTGTTCGAAAAGCACGAAGACAACCCCATGCTCGGCTACCGGGGCGTTTCCCGCCAGATACACGATTGGGAAATCGAGGCTTTCAAGCTGGCGCGCGGCGTATACGGGGGCTCCAATCTCCAGCTCATGCTGCCCTTTGTGCGCACCCTGGAGGAAGCCCGGTCCATGCGACGTTACCTCGCCAGCGTGCATAAGCTTGTCAGCGGCGAAGACGGGCTGAAGATCATCCAGATGTCGGAAATTCCGTCCAATGCCATCCTGGCCCGTCAGTTCATTCAGGAATTCGACGGTTTTTCCATCGGTTCCAACGACATGACCCAGATGGTACTGGCCACGGACCGGGACAACGCCAGTCTTCAACACATTTATGACGAAGAGGACCCGGCCGTGGTATGGGCGCTGCTCACCACCATCTTTACCGGCCAGAAGTACGGCAAAAAGGTGGGATTCTGCGGGCAGGGCGTATCCAACAGCCGTATTTTGCGCGGGTTGGTGGCTATTGCGGGCATCGTGTCCGCCTCGGTGGTCCCCGATACCTACTACAAAACCAAGCTTGAAATCGCCGAGGTGGAAGCCGAGAACATTCCGGCCTCGCGTCTGGGGCAGTGGTTGAGCGAGCAGCATCTGAAACACCTGCGCGAGCTGATGGAGTCCCGCGGATTCGGGCACTTCCTCAAAAAGTATACCAACGGCGCGGACCTGCGGGAATGGTACGAGGGAGAATCGGAGCGCCTGCACGAAAACCTGCGCAAGAGCCTGGGCACTCCCAAGGAAGCCGAATGCCGCAAAGAAATGGCGCAATTCCGGGCCACTTTCCACAAACCCGCCATCTATGCCTCATGGCCGTGGGAGGAAACTGTGGAAGACGCGCTGCGTCAGGCCGGATTCACCTCGTTCGAGGAACAGGCGGCCGCGTTGGAAGCGCAACGGGCGGCCAACATGCCGAAATGATTTTCCCGAGACGTCCGCGTGAGCGACGTTGACAAAAATCGGCCTGCCTTCGTACAGTGAAAAGCGGGGGGAAAGCATGTCTTTCCCCCCGCGCATTTAATGCCCTACCCTTTTTACGGCACAAAACCTTTGCGGCGATAGCCCCAAAGCGGGGAGGGGCATAAGCCGGGCGTGTCACGGTTCGTTCGCGGGCCCCTTCCGAATCGAACGCAGACCTATCCGGGCTCGCCGGTGCAGCAAGCTGCCCGGGTTCGGAAAAGGCCGCCTTCCGGTCGCACCTCAACGCCGATTTTTCAGGAGGTTTTTATGGACTTTCTCGATATAGTGCACACCCGTCGCAGTATACGCAAGTTTACGGACGAACCCGTCAGCTCCGAGGATGTGGACATTCTGCTGCACGCGGCCATGAGTTCCCCCACCGCCACCAACTCCCAAAGTTGGCGCTTCGTGGTCATTGACGACAAGGACCTGTTGCGGGAAATCCCCCATATCCACCCTTATGCCGGCCCGGCGGCCGACGCGCCGCTGGCCATTCTGGTTTGCGGCGACGTGGAGGCGGGGCACGCGCCCGAATGCTGGCCTCAGGACGGAGCGGCGGCTATCCAGACCATGTTGCTCACCGCCCGCAGCCTGGAACTCGGCAGCGTATGGAGCGCCATCCATCCCTTTGTCGACCGCGAAGACGCCTTCATCAAGCTGTTCGGCCTTCCCGGCACGGTACGCCCTTTGGGACTGGTCATTCTGGGGCATCCGGCCCAGCCTTTTAACCGCGCGGACCGCTATGACGCCGCCAAGGTGCATCACAACCACTGGTAACCTCGCCCCGGAGCGAAAACTCGGATTTTTCGCTCCGGTTTCTTTTCCCGTCTTTTGCGGCCAGGGCCGATCCAGGCTTGCAGGCTTCCTTTGTGGAATCGAACTTGTTGCTTCTTCATGCCTATCTGTGCTATGTTCGTTTCAGGACTAACCCGATTCCTTAAGGAGAAAGTCATGGCCCTTTTTTCCACCATCATCTGCTGTATTAATCTGACGGAAAACAGCAACGACATTGTTCAGTACACCCGGGATATAGCCAAAATCGACGATGCCCGCGTCATCGTGGTGCATGCCCTGCCCTCCACCGCGCACCTGCTTAACTATGTCACCTCGCGTTCCATGGTCGAAAGCATTCTCGACGAGAGCAAAGCCCGGACGGAAAAATTCCTCAAGGAATTTGTGGAGAAAAATTTTGCCGGGCTTAAGGCTGAACCGCTGCTGATGTCCGGCAATCCCGCCCGCGAGCTTATCGAACTGGCGGACAAAGTGTGCGCCGATCTCATCATCATGGGCAGCATATCCACCAAGGGTTTGTTCAGCTTTATGTTCAGCCGTCCTTCAGAAAGCGTCATCGGACATACCCGGGTGCCGGTCATGGTCATTCCCAACGACCTGAATCTGGAATGCACGCCTCCCGACGACTTCTAGGACGTTTTTACTTTGAAATCATACTGGTTCAGGCACGATGTTCTGCCGCTCAAGTTTGACGCCTGAAGCCGTCGCTTGCTCTGCCGTCCACGCCTGTGTATGCCTATCGGGCTACCGGGCACGGCCTTTCGGACCGCCCGTCGGATGGCAACGCCGCAAGTGAATTACGGTTGCTCCGGCGCCGCGGCAACGTCCCGCTCCGCTCGAGTCCGGAAGCATTTTCAAAGTGAAGAAACTCTAAGTCCTGTTTCGGGTTGCCGTACCCCGCTTCCACTTGATGGAAGCGGGGTTTTTTGTGATAAATTCCCAGAATTGGAGTTCTCTCCCTGTCCTTGCCTCAGGTCAACGGAAAATGACGCAGCGCAATCACTCGACGGGCGCTTCGGAGGCATGCCTCCTCCTGCAGAGAGACAGGAGCGGGCGGCAGAACCAACCACGAGGAAGGCTGTAAAGCAAATGATAGAGAAATCGTCGAGCCACATATAACCTCAGATTTGTCCCGCTCCGAGGAGAAACAATGGACAACGCACGCCGGAACGGGGTACTTCGACAATAGAGAAAGCCCCAACAACCGGAGTTGCGCCCATGCCTGACGCAGACCTGTTCCTGGCCCCGGCAACTCGTTTCGGCTACCCCGCTGTGGCGACGGGATGCTTCGTCAAGGCGTTTTCCATGCTGGTGGCGGCTGGAGTGCCGGCTCGACAGGGCTATCTGAACCCGTTCCCGGTTCTGGTTTGGGCATGGTTCGGTACGCTGCTCGGCGACGAAGCCGAATTTCAATTGGGACGCCGTTCGGCCCCTCTCTACTGATCTTCCTGCCCCGACGAATACGGGCTGCCCGACGACTGAACCAAGCCCGAAGCTTTATACATGTCAATGGATTTTGTTATGTAATTAGTTGATATATTTTGAATAAAAATATTTTTACAAAAAAAATACCCCGGCAATTACCCCAATAGAAAGAGGATATTACCGGGTGTTACTGGATTGCCTTGGACAAGAATTGTGGGGGAAGAGGGCAGGCAGAGGGAGAATGATGCCAATATTGAGTTAATCAGCTCAAACAGCTTCGCCACGACTTCTATTATTTCAAAATATGTTATGTTGGCCTTTCACTATGAAAAACGGCGTTTATCATATTTACAAATTTGGCTCTGTCACAGGAGCGTGTTGATGCCATCAAGCAGACTTGCCGCCTTGATTTCCTGACCGAACAAGGCGTTACTTCTGTCACGACGTGCTGGAAATTGTTTTCTCCGATGCCCTTCCTTTTTTCATGATGACTTGCCTGATGAGGAAAAATTCATGCCGTTTTTTTCATCTGAGGAGAGTGATTATCAACATTCTTCTGTGACACAGCCACAAATTTTTGTGATGTAAGCATTAATTAGTTGAGATTATTTGCAAATATTCCAATGTCAAAAGCAATCTCCGGCGTGACAGGGTATTTTTGATATCTCGATGCCAACGTCTCCATCGTGTACTACGATAAAATTCCAATTCCGATGCCGTCCAGCACCATATTGGAGGGTTTTAACTTTTGTATGATTTCCGAGCCGCTTCTTCGCGGGTGCCAGTCCTGGCTACTCCGCTCGCAACAGCTCTGTCACGGCGTAATAACGTGAATTTATTCACATATCAAAGTGGACACCGTCGATGGTACCCGAGCTCGCGACGTGAAATAACCATAAAACATCATTAGCTGAGTAAAACCCTCCCATATTGATGGCGGTTCCCGCCATTTATACCTGAAGAAACTGTTCGGTGGGAATTAGCTGCCGAACAGGCTCTAACAGTAAAATTACCTTATTCAAAGTCGTACTGACCGTCAAAACCGTCCTGCACGGTGCCGCGCAACACAAGCCAATGACCGCCAAGGGCTCCATCAGCATCATGAAAAATAAATTCAAATTCTCCGCTACTGTTCACTTTCAGCTCTTCAAGGCGTCTACCGTCCAAAAAACATTGCTTTGTGATCTGCTCTTTATCAAGCCAGTCATCGTCATCGTCATAGAACTTCGCAATAAGGGGTTTTGCCCTTTCATGCCATATGGCCAGTTCGTTATGCAACTTCCGGGCAAAATTGAAAGCCAGATCGTTCAGTTCCTTGTCACCCTCATCCTCACAGTATATGGTAACCTTTCCCTTGCCCCTGGTCACGGAAGCCTCAAACCACTCATAATCATAGTCTGCACTCCTGATGAACTTTATGGGTTTCGGTACGGGCACGTCTCCAATTTTTTTGATGAACTCCGCCTCCGTCATAATCTCAACGCCTTGTTTTCGCGCTTTTTCCATCTTGCTTCCGGAGTTTTTACCCACAATCAAGAGATTCACCTCGGAAACAATCTCATCCGACGTTCTTCCGCCCAAATCCCTGATGATGGCTTTTGCCGCGTCGCGGGCACATAATTCGAGTCTGCCTGTAAAGGCTACGGTTTTGCCAGCAAAAATACTATTGTGGTTACCGGCTACAACCGTTTCCTGTCCTTTGGGCCGCGTATCCTCTATTCTTTTATTCCATTCTTCATACGTTTCCGTTTTGTCGCCGGTGGTTATTATTAAATCTTTGTGGCATTTTTTGAAAATAAATTTTCCTATATTTATTAATGATTCAGGCAAAGTTACACTTACCAGATTCTTGCAATCTAAAAATACTTTATCTCCGATAAATGTTACACTATCCGGAATGACAACGCTACGTAAACGACTGCATTCCCAGAATGCCTGTTTTTCTATACGCTCAACGCCATTGGAAATGACAATGCTCTCTAATTCAGGACAACAATAAAAAGCCTCACGTCCGATGGTTTTTACGCTCGGGGGAACAATAAAACTTTCCAAGTTATAACAGCAACGAAATGCTTTATCATCTATGTGCACAACACTATCAGGAATATTGACTTCAAATATGTTGTAGCGATCATTGCAGGCTTTTCCGATTTTTGTAATCGGCTTCCCTTTAAAACATGAGGGAATGACAATGGCGGAAACATTGAATATTCCACCACGACGCGGAACTTCTTTTTGAGAGACTACCTCCGGTACGAATTTTTCGCAATTATAACAGAATAACTCTGACACAACTTCATATTCGGTATCATTATTTATCGGCTTTAACCGGAAAAAATCCATGTTACCTTCCTCCCTGTTGCGTTACCCTCATTTTTCTTGCCGCTTCACTTCTCCAGTCCAACTACTCACACTTGTGTCGCCAATTGACGAATTGGGAAGTAGGCCAATAAAATACAATATATTATGTCTACTTCATACGCAACCTTGAGCTTTGACGCGGTATTCTTTCCTTGTCCTGTTCCACTTCTTGGACAAAATTATTAATTTGCTCTTCCGTCGGCTGCACATTGGCAATATCAATCTCTCCCGCCATACCAAAGGCATAGCCGATCACTCTGCGCCCGTACTCTGTCCTTTCATCGGGGCTCTGGCCGCTGGAGCGGCGGGGGGCGTGTCTGTACAGCTCGTTGGCGACCTCCTGCACTGTGTATACCCGGCACAGTGCATGTACAGGGCAATGGCCGCATCCAGCCGTGATTCGTCCATCTTTTCCGGGAAACGCTTTTTGACCATTTCCCGGTAAGCGGCATAGGGCGAGGTCAGAGTTCCGGTTTTGGGAAGTTTCCGCTTCCTGACTTCCACGCCCGGAGCTATCCGCTTGCGAAAGCGCCAGAGATTGGCAAGAGAAGGATTCCGCTTGCCCAGCCAGTGCTTGAAGTGGGGGAACCGTTGCGCCTGTTCTGGCTGAACCTGTCTGTTCAACGCCGCTTTTTCCTCTCGCTCCTGTTCCTTCAGACAGTGCCGGGTGATGTTTAGTACGGAAAGGCCGTGTGATGCAAGGCGGGCTGTAGCCGCCTCCCGGCGTTCCCGCTGCCGCTGCTCCAATTCTTCCCGTTCTTCCTCCCGTTTCTTTCTGGCGAGGCGTTTTTCTTCCGCCAGTCTTTGCCGTTCCTTCTGATACTCTTGCCATTCCTCTCGGCACACATGGCTGACCGGCTCTGGAGAGGGCTTGTGGAACGTGCGCTCGGAATAGTAGCCAGGCTTGAACTCACCAAGCCGCTTGGAGAGCTTGGACAAGCTGAAATTCCTGTCCACGCTGGACGCCTTGACCGCCGTTATGATGCCTTGTTCGTGCTCGGATTTCGTTTTGTCTACGGCATACGCGTTGCCACCCCTCTGGCGTTCGGTATGGAGGGTATGACCCACCGTCGTTTTTTTCTCCTTTAATGCGTTCAGCTCGCCGGAGTGGTGCACGCTTTGCCTTCTCAGCGGTTATAGTCTGGGTTGCTTCGCGGAGCGCTGGCACACATCCCTAAAATCGCATCCCATAGTGCTTGCGGCGCTCGCCTTGGCTCCGCTTCTAGAGCATTTTGCTTTTGAAATTGTCCAATTTCAAAAGCGGCGCTGCCGTCATTTCGCCTGAAAAGCGTGGTTTTCAGGCTCATTCGGCGCGGGCGGCCGCTTCCGCGGCCGCCGGAGCGGTTGCCGTTTTCAACAGCAAACCGCTCTAATCTTCGTCCTGCGCCGTCTTCGACGAGGTCGCCCGTAATTTTATCAAAACGGTTTTTCTTTGCTTGGCCTCTTAATTTGGTATTGGACAAGCGGCACACACAGGCGTATTCTCGGATTATTCCTCGCTTTTTCCGGAGAATCCGTGCCTGACGCCGACGTTTTCCTACAACTTCTTATCCATTTCGGATACCTGGCTTTATTCGCGGCCACTTTTCTGAAAGGGTTCACCATCGTGCTGGTGGCCGGAGCCCTGGCTCACGAAGGGTATCTGTCATTGCCCATCGTCATGCTTTGCTCATTCGCGGGCAGTCTGGCCGGCGACGAGGCAGAGTATTATGCGGGCCGTCGCTATGGACGGGCGTTTATAGCGGCCCATCCGCGACTGAATCGGGCAGGCCTCCGCATCCACGCCTTGCTGACCCGTTACGATGCGCTGTTCATGCTCGGATTTCGCTTTATGTACGGCGTGCGCATCGTCACCCCCCTGCTGCTGGCTCTGGAAGGCGTGCCCCCGGGGCGTTTCCTGCTGTACAACACGGTCGGCGCCCTGATTTGGGCAATCCTGACCAGTATGGCCGGATACGGCTTGGGCGGCGCGGCAGATCGTCTGTCCGACGGAGTGGAGGCTCATCCCCTTTCGGTCGTGCTCACGGCCGCGTTCATCGTGGGGGCAACAGCCTTTTTTCTGCGCCGGAAACGTACAGCCGCAACGAGCGATATCGATTCACCGGTGGAATGAACGTTTTTCCACGCGCAAAGGCCGCCCTTGGGACGGCCTTTGACGTCTAAAAGTCGGAAACGATGTAATGCGTGTCAGTTGTTCCAACCCCGCATGTGGTGATTGCCGCCCATGCCGTGGCCGTAACCGCCCATCATGCCGTTATGCATGGGGCCGTATCCCCCCATCATGCCGCCACGCGGCCCCATCTGAACGCCCAGCTCCTTCTGCACTTTGTCCTGGAAATCCCGATTCGCAGCACGAACCTGAGTCTGAAGCTGAGCCACGTCCTGCGCCAGCTTGCTGATATCTTCGGACTTGGCGTTGGGGTTGCGGGACAGAGCGTTCAATTCCAGACGCTTGGCTTCCAACTGCTGAGCCAGAGGCTCCACGGCGGCGCGACGTTCCTGCATAAGCTTGTCCAGCGCGTCGCGCTTTTCCTGAGTCAAGCCCTGATAGTTTCCATTCAGGTTGTAGCACGGAGCTCCATTGCAGCCGCCCTGCCAGCCGTCCATCATGTAACCGTTGTGATGACCACGAGCGAACGCGGCGGAAGCGGAACCGAGCAGCAGGGTGGAAACGGCCAGACCAGCCATGAGATGACGCATATTCATAAAAATACTCCTGAGGGTTTGAAGCCGACATAAGCGTCGGCCGGGTTTCGTGGCAATGCCCCATACCGGGGCGATCCTTCGCGCTTCTTGCAAGCGCCTTACGGACAGCACTTTAGCAAGGGGTGTGCCAAAAGCATCTTGTTTTTCTATGGTATGGAAATAGAAGAATTTTTAATTTTCATCATACTTGCCAAACCCTAAAAGTCCCGTTAGTGTGTAGAAAGGTAACACGTATCGAACCATAAAACGTGTAAAAAGTTCACAGCCTTCGCCACCACCGCCCGGCGTCGGCCTATCCGACGCCCCCTCACGTTCCGGCTCGCTTTTTGCTTATTCCTCAAATTCTTCCGAACTATCTCCATCCCCTTTAACTTTTCCGCTCCCATGACGGATGCCGCCATGTTCCGATCCTCCTCTTCCCGCAATCCGACCCTGCCGCGTCGTATGCCAGCGTGGCTCGTATTGTCGCCCTGGTTCGTGGTGGCCTGCGCCCTGCTGCTGGCCGCCGTGGTCCTTATTCTCGACTTCCGCGACGGCCGGAAGGAAACCGAAATAACCACCCGCATTTACCTGGAGCGCGGGGCCTCGCTCATTCAAGCCTTTGAGGCCACCTTGCAAACGGGCATGGGATTCCGCTGGACGGATGAAGAGCTGCAAGGCGTTCTCGACGGGCTGGGAACCGGCCCCGACGTTTATTATGTGGCCGTCACCAATGAACAGGGTCATGTTCTGGCGGCCAGTCGCCCCGGCATGTCGGGCACCGATCTTCTTTCCCCCGAGGAGATGAAGTCGCTACGGCCGGTGCGCAAAATCAAGGGCGATGTACGCGTATTCCAACCGGAAGACGGCGAAGCCGTGCCTGTCTTTCAGGTCTATCAGCTTCTTTCGGCGCGCCAGTATGCCGAACGCCTGCACGGTCACATGATGATGGGCCGGGGCCGCATGGCGCGTGGCGAAGACGGCGGCCGTCCGCTCAACGCTCAACGTCTGGTGGCATTTGTAGGGTACGACATGACTTCCCTGTTCGCGGCGCAAAGGCAGGATGCCCGTCGAGCTTACGTGCATTGGGCCGTGCTGGCCTTTCTGGGCCTGGTCGGCCTGCTGACCCTGTTCCTCGTCAAAGGTTATCAGCGCTCGCGGCGTCTGGTACAGGAAACTTCGGCGTTTTCCTTCGCCCTCATCGATACCCTGCCCTTGGGCATAGTCGCGACGGACGAGGCTCTGCGCGTCACCACCTTCAACCCCGAAGCCGAACGCATCACAGGTCTTGCCGCCCGAACCGTCCTGGGCCGGACTCTGGCCGACGCATTGCCCGGTCTGTGGGGAGTGGTTCGGGAAAGCGGACTGTTGAAGGAAGACACTCCGGCCCGCGAACACGAAGTCCGTTGCGTATTCGGGCAGGAGCGTCGTATCCCCCTGGCGTTGAACGCCGTTCCGGTAACGACCGACGAGGGACGCCGGGCCGGATGGACGCTGACCTTGCGCGATCTGGGAGAAATACGCCGCCTGCAGGCCGAAGTGCGCCGTCAGGATCGATTGGCCGCCCTGGGCAGCATGGCTGCCGGAGTAGCCCATGAAATCCGCAATCCGTTGGGGGCCATAAAGGGGCTGGCCCGCTTTTTTCGGGAAGTCAGCCCTCCGGACAGCGAAGAAGCGCGGGTGGCGGATATCATGACTCAGGAAGTGTTGCGCCTGGACGGCGTGGTGGGCGATCTGCTTGAACTGGCTCGGCCCGACCGGCTAAACCTGACGCCGACTTCGCTCCGCGATCTGGTGGACAAGGCCCGCCGCCTGGTGCAGTCCGATATGGACAAACACGGCGTGACCTTTACCTGCGATATGCCCGTCCCCTGCCCCGTCATTTCTCTGGACGCGGACCGTATGACGCAGGTATTGCTCAATCTTTTCCTTAATGCGGTACAGGCCATGCCGGATGGCGGACTGCTGTCCGTGCGGGGGCGGATGGTTTCGGCCTCGCCCGGAGACGACGGAGACGGCGGCGTCCGGAACGGCGACGAATTCGTGCTGGATATTATGGATGAAGGCGAGGGGATCGCCGCCGATAAGCTCCAGGAAATTTTCAGTCCTTACTATACCACCAAACCCAAGGGCACCGGACTGGGGCTTTCGCTGGTCCATAAGATCATGGAAGCCCACGACGGCTGCATCGAAGTCAAAAGCGAGCCGGGCCGGGGGGCCATGTTCAGTCTGCGGCTGCCCGTGCCGGTGGAACGCACGACCGAAGCCCGCGATGGAGGTCAATCGTGAAAGAACACAAACCGTCGCTGCTGGTGGTGGACGACGACAACGGCCACCGGTTCATGCTCGAGGCTCTGTTGGGCAAATGGGGATTTGCGGTCGACTCCGCCGTCAACGGCGTGGAAGCCGTGAAGGCTGTGCGCGAACGCCCCTATGATGCGGTTCTTATGGACATCCGGATGCCCGACATGGACGGCATCACCGCCCTCAAGGGCATCAAAGCCTATAATCCCGCCGTGCCGGTGGTGATCATGACCGCCTATTCCGCCGTGGAAAGCGCCGTGGAGGCGCTGAAATCCGGCGCTTACGACTATCTGATCAAACCCTTGGACTTCGATGTGCTCAAGTTGACTTTGGAACGTACGCTGGAGCACAGCCGCCTGAAGTCGGAAAACCGGGAACTGCGCGAACGGTCGCGCGGCGACCGGGACATCGTGGGAGCCAGTCCGGCCATGCGACGTATGCTGGAGATGATCGACATGGTGGCCCCCTCGGAAGCCACGGTGCTCATCACCGGCAAATCAGGCACCGGCAAGGAACTGGTGGCCCGTTCCATCCACCGGCTCAGCCCGCGTCGAAACGGTCCCTGGGTGGCGGTCAACTGCGCGGCCCTGTCCGAAAGTCTGTTGGAATCCGAGCTGTTCGGTCACGAAAAGGGAGCGTTTACCGGTGCGGACAAGCGCCGCGAGGGGCGCTTTCTTCAGGCGTCGGGGGGTACCCTGTTTCTGGACGAAATCGGAGAAATTTCCCCTCTCATGCAGGTCAAGTTGTTGCGCGCCCTGCAGCAACGCGAAATTCAACGGGTGGGCGGCGACGAAACCCTATCCGTGGATGTGCGCATCGTGGCCGCCACCAACCGCGATCTTATGCAGGAAATCAAGGCGGGCCGTTTCCGTGAGGATCTGTACTACCGCCTCAACGTGGTAAGCATTCCCGTCCCCTCGCTGCAGGAACGTCGCGAGGACATCCCCCTCCTGGCGCAACACTTTCTCCATATCTACGGCGAACGTAACCATAAGGAGGTCAAAGGATTCACGCCCAAGGCCATGGACATGATGATCAAATACGACTGGCCGGGCAACGTGCGCGAACTGGAAAACGCCGTGGAGCGGGCCGTGGTATTGCTGTTCGGCTCCTATGTGACGGAACGCGAACTGCCCCAGGCCGTAACGGACGCATACACAACCGAGGCTGCCGCTCCGGATGTTCCGACCGAAGCGGGCACCCTGGAGGATATGGAACGAGCCTTCATCCTGCGTACCCTTCAGGAGAGCGGAGACAACAAAAGCGAAGCGGCCAAACGCCTGGGTATTTCCCGCAAAACCCTGCACAACAAATTGAAGGCCTACGGTCTGCACGGCGGACCGGATGAAGAATGAGCCGCCTCCGGCGACATCCTACACATTAGAGCATTTTGCTTTTGAAATTGTCCAATTTCAAAAGCGGCGCTGCCGTCATTTCGCCTGAAAAGCGTGGTTTTCAGGCTCATTCGGCGCGGGCGTCCGCTCCCGCGGCCGCCGGAGCGGTTGCCGTTTTCAACGGCAAACCGCTCTAATAGGGGGAGAGCATGAAAAAAATCGTACTGTTTGTTGTTCTGGACCAATACGCGGACTGGGAAGCGGCTTATCTGGCGTCGTGGACAAGCGTTCTGGGCCGGGACGAATTCGCGGTGAAAACCGTTTCGCTGACTACGGCCCCGGTTTCCTCCATAGGAGGTTTTACCCTGCTGCCCGATTACGACCTGGCGTCCGCTCCCGAGGATTTTGACGGTCTGATTCTCGTCGGGGGCATGTCGTGGCGAACCGAGGCCGCACGGGAAGTCGCCCCCCTGGTCCGCCATGCCCTGGAACGAAAAAAAGTCGTGGGGGGCATCTGCGACGCGGCCGCTTTTCTTGGAACGCTGGGCGTCCTGAATCAGGTCCGTCACACCGGCAACGACCTGAATGACCTGAAGCAATGGGCTAAAGACGCGTACACGGGGGAAGACAAGTACCTGCGGCAAGCGGCGGTGCGGGACGGAAACATCGTCACGGCCAACGGCACCGCTCCCCTGGAGTTCGCCAAAGAAGCCATGCTGGCGCTGAACATCGCGCCGGAAAACGCCGTTACGGCCTGTTATGACTTTTATAAACTGGGATGCTATGCGGCGCCCATGCCCAATTTTTAAATACGCTCGCCCCGCGAACCGGTGCGCCGGGTTCCTATTCGGTGCACCGGTTCGTTCTTCCGGAAAAAAGCTAGTCGCCCACGACCTGCTTGTGCCACTGCGAAAACGACACTTTGCAGGTTTTGAAAAAGTCCAGCAGACGATCCTTGGTGATGCCGCCCGCCAGATCAAGGTCCAGTTCCAGGCAGGGGTCGTCCTCATCATCCAAGTACGAACGGGAAAAACGCTTGGTTTGATTCCATTCGTTCACCTTGCGCAAGGTGGCGTCGGTGTCGGTGAAGCCCACGTAAAACTGGATGGCATGGCCTTTGTCATACGTGAAGATAAGGCACTTGGAGCCGTCAAGTTTCCACAGCACATCAGGATCCGAATCCGCGTCTCCGGGTTCCAGCTCCACAGCGTAGCCCTCAGCCTTCATAATTTCAACAATCTGTTCCTCGGTGAGCGAGTCGAACACTTCCGGAGCCGCCTGCGCGAAAGTCGGCGCGGTCAGCAAAACGCACAGAGCCGCCACGACCGTGAGCGTACGGCTGAACTGCCTGATAAAAGCCAACATACTTGCCCCTTGTACGGTTGAAAGTTGCCATCCCGCTTGGTTTCCCCCCAAGCGACAAATATTACCATTCCTCTTTCATCGGGACAAGCCGGAAGGAAGCATCTTTTAATAGGCCCCTCACAAACGATGCGGATTATATAAACAAAACAGCTTAACGTCTGCGGCGCTGCATCCGATCCCGCAATGCGACGGCCGCCAAATTCATGCCCAGCACCAGAACCAGCAATACCAAAGCCGTTCCGTACTGGAGGGGGCGGGTTTTTTCGATTTCCGTACCGGCCGTGGCCAGAACATACATATGATACGGCAGAGCCATAACGGCGCTGAATACCGAATCGGGCATTTTGGGCGTGTAGAACACGGCGGCGGTGAACATAATGGCCGCCGTTTCGCCCGCCGCGCGCGATAAGCCCAGAATGGCGCCGGTCAGCATGCCGGGCAGGGCCGAGGGCAGAACCACCCGAACGATGGTTTGGGATTTGGTGCCTCCGAGAGCGTAGGAGGCTTCGCGCCAAGCGTCCGGCACCTGGCGCAAAGATTCCTCGGCCGTGCTGATGATGACCGGCAGGGTCAACACGGCAAGAGTCAGCACCCCGGCCAGCAAACTGACGCCCATGCCCAGAAAAGTAACGAAAAAAGATAGCCCGAACAGGCCGAAGACCACTGAGGGCACTCCGGCCAGGTTGTTGACTCCCAGCCGGATATAGCGCGACATGGGGCTGCGCGAACCGTATTCATTAAGCCACAGGGCGGCCCCCACCCCCAGGGGAAAGGCCACCAACATGGCGCCCAAAGCCAGCAGCACGGTTCCTACCATGCAGGGCCAGATACCGCCTTCGGTCATCATATTGCGGGGAGCCTGGGTCAGAAATTCCCAGGACAGGGCCGGAGCGCCGTTGACAACCAAAAAGCCGCACACGCCGAGCAGGGCCAGAATATTGATCCCCGCCGCCAGGCGGAGAGCCATGAACATGACGCGCTGGCGGCGGTAGCGGCCGGTGGCGGCGGGCATACGGGCGCGGGTGGCGTTGACGATGGCGGTCATGAAAACTTCCTCCGTTGTAGCGACCGTTACAGATTGGAACTGCCCACTTGCTTGTGGCGCTCGGCTATGGTGAAAGCCAGCAGATTAAAGGCAAGCGTGAACAGAAAAAGAACCATGCCCACGGCAAACAGGGCAAAGTAATGCTCGCCCCGGTAAGGAGCTTCGGCCATTTCCGCCGCGATGGAAGCGGGCATGGGGCGCACCGGGTCGAAAACGGACAGAGGAATCATGGCCGCCCCCCCCGCCACCATGAGCACCACCATGGTTTCGCCTATGGCGCGGGACATGCCGAGCATGACGGCCGTGCCTATGCCGGACAACGAGGCCGGCGCCACCACTCTTACCAGAGTTTCCCAACGGGTGGCCCCCAGAGCCAGCGACGCCTCGCGCAACGAATCGGGCACGGCGTGCATGGCGTCCTCGGCCACGCTGCAGATGGTCGGCACGCTCATAAACGCCAGCATGAGGGAGGCGTTGAACAGGTTGAGGCCGGTGTAGGCCCCCATATAGTCCTGAAGAAAGGGAGCCACGATGACCATGCCGAAAAAACCGATAACCACGGACGGCAGGGCCGCCAGCAACTCCACAAAAGGCTTGACCACCCGCCTTGTGGAGACCGGGGCGATTTCGGCCAGATAGGCGGCGGTCATGACGCCCAGGGGCACGGCGATGAGGGCCGACAGGGCGGTGACAGCCAGAGAGCCCACGATAAGCGGAAAAATGCCGAAGTCCGGAGGATTGGACGTGGGATACCAGAACATGCCGAACAGAAAGGACAGCACCGGATAATCCCGGAACAGGGGCAGGCCGTCCAAAAATAAAAAGACCATGATGCCGCCCAGGGTCAGCAGCGAGGTCATGGCCACCAGGCCCAGAGTCCAACGGACCAGGCCTTCTTTGACGGTACGGGCGGATTTCATGAATATTCCTTGGCGTGAGGGGAAAATTCCGCCCCGATCCGGCCCGCCTCCCGCCATCGCGGGCGGGAGCGGACCGCCGGAGCGCAGACGGTTTTACTTGCCCAGAGGCACGAAGCCCACTTCAGCCACGGCCTTCTGTCCCTTCTGCGGGTCGAGGATATAATCGACCAGTCCCTTCACCTCGCCGACCGGAGCCCCGTTGGTGTAAATATACAGATCTCGGGACAGGGGCCATTCCCTGGACAAGGCCGTGGCGGCCGTGGCGGTTTTGCCGTTGACCTGCAGGCCCTTGGTGGACTTGTCCAGATACCCGATACCGATGTAACCGATGGCGTTGGGATTTTTGGACACGGCCTGGACCACGGCCCCGTTGGAAGCCTGAAGCAGCGCGGAGGGGGCCACGCGTTCGCCTTTCATGACCATAGTTTCCCAGGTTTCATAAGTGCCGGACGAGGTGTCGCGCGATACGACCACGATGCGCGCGTCGGCTCCGCCCACATCCTTCCAATTGGTAATGGAGCCCATGTAGATGCCGCGAAGTTCGTCCAGACTCAGCTCACCCACTTTGTTGTCGGGGTGCACCACCGGCACAATGGCATCCACGGCGACGGCTATCTGCTTGGGGTCCACGCCTTTGGCCTTGGCCTGGTCCACTTCGCCGCTTTTGATTTCGCGCGAAGACATGGCCACATCGGCCAGGCCGTCGATAAGAGCCTTGATGCCGTTGCCCGAGCCCCCGCCGGACAGGGCCAGCTTGGCGTCGGGGTGTTCGGCCATGTACTGCTCGGCCACTTTTTGCATGATAGGCAGCACCGTGGTGGAGCCGTTGATGGAAATGTCGGCGGCGCGGGCGACGCCCGGCAAGGACAGACCGGCCAAAAGAAGCAGAGAGGAAGCCAACAGTCGTTTCATGATTTTGTCTCCGGATAAAACGGGTTGCGCCCTGCCGATGCAGGACGAGGGCAAAGCTAAAAAGCCCGTGTGACGAAACGGTGACGGAACGACGAATAATCCATGACGTCGTCCCAAAAGGGCGCCGGACCGAAACGGCGAATTTTGTCACACAATCGTCACATTTCCTTCCCATAACCGTCATGAAGCGGAGTTCATAACCCGAAGCGTCCCAAGGGGCCTTGCTCCGGCAACGCGGTCGTATCACAATGGGATAGCCCGGCGGCACGCCCGCCTGCTCCGGGGCAGAGCCCAACCAAGGAACGAACCATGAGCAAAGACACCATTCTTGTAGTGGAAGATGAGGAAGATATCCGTCAATTACTGGTCTTTCACCTGGAACGCGAAGGTTATGCCACGCTGGAAGCCGCAGACGGCAAAACCGGGTTGGCTCTGGCCCGTTCCCGCGAACCGGCTTTGATGTTGCTGGACGTCATGCTGCCCGTTATGGACGGCTTTGCCGTATGCAAAGAACTGGAGCGCGACCCCAAAACCGCGTCCATCCCCGTGATTATGCTTACCGCGCGCGGGGAGGAACTGGATCGCGTGCTCGGCCTTGAGCTGGGGGCCGACGATTATGTGGTCAAACCTTTCAGCGCACGCGAACTGCTGTTGCGTGTGCGGGCCATACTGCGCCGCCAACGCTCGACCGGCGATCGCCCCAGCCTCGCCCGGGGCTCAATCCACCTGGACCCCGCCGGGCACCGGACCCGAGTGGCCGAGCGCGAAGTGGACCTGACCGCTACCGAATTCCGGCTGCTGGAAGACCTCATGCGTAACGCCGGGCGGGTCCGCACCCGCGAGCAGTTGCTGAACGGCGTGTGGGGTTACCAATTCGAGGGATACGCCCGCACTGTGGATACCCACGTTCGCCGTCTGCGCGCCAAGCTGGGTGAAGCGGGCGACCTTATCGAAACCGTGCGCGGCGTCGGTTACCGCTGCAAGGAATAGCTTATGAACCGTCTGCGCCGTCGCCTTTTTCTCCTGTTTCTGCTCGTCATGCTGCTGGCTCTGGCCCTGCCGGTTCTATACGGCCGCCAGCGCATGCATGTGGATATTCTGGAAGACATGCGGGCCGCCACTCTGCGCCAAGCTGAAGTGACGGCCGCCCTGCTCGACGCTCGACCCGACCTGGACACCGCCGCCCTTCCTGCCTTTCTGGACGACTTGGCCAGGCGCACGGGCACTCGGTTGACTTTTGTGAGCGACTCGGGCCGGGTACTGGCCGATACGGACATCGCCGCCGATCAGGTGGACGAACTGCCCGTGCACGCCGACCGCCCTGAAATATCCGGCGCATTGCACAACGGCCGGGGCAGTTCCATACGGCGCAGCGCCACACTCCACCTGGACCTCATCTACGCCGCCGCCAAGGTTGAGGCCACGCCGGGTCGTCCGGCCGGAATCATCCGGGTGGCCGTGCCCTTCGCGGGCATTGCGGGCCGGGTGGACGCCCTGGCCCTGCGCCTGGGCATGGGAGCGCTGCTGGCCGCGGTTGTGGCCTGGTTGCTCAGCCGGGCCGTATTGGGCCGCCTGGACCAGGCTATACGCGACATGACACGGGTAGTGGAAGACACCGCTCCCGACCTCCGCGGCGGAGGCCCCATGCCCCGCCCCGCCCTGCCGCCCCGCCGGGAATTTCACGCCCTGAGCGTGGC
>ERZ894232.104-NODE-104-length-116534-cov-30.820448_pt1 | contig 116534 bp, 102 predicted proteins | sample MGYA00380296_ERZ894232 | MGnify/ENA primary metagenome ERZ894232 (study PRJEB32331, sample SAMN06328433) | human gut metagenome | biome: human gut microbiome; feature: stool | host: Homo sapiens | collected 2014-08-14 ...
TATTCACAAATCTTATATCAGTTTTTAACGTTTACACAAAACTTGAAACGGTCTCCATAAACCTCAACAGTATGAAGCTCAACATTCCAAGATTTAGGCTCATGACGAAGTATTTTGAATAATCGAGTCTTTATGATAATTTCACATCATTTCTCTCATTACTACTTTTTGTCATGTATCGTTTCTTCTTGCCATAATAAAAACCTCCAAACTGTGTAATTATGTCTTACATCAGTTTAGAGTTTTTTTACACAAACTTTAGGACTCTCCCCTGAATTTTTTTAACCTCTTTGTCAATAAACCCACTATGAAGCACTTACTATCTTCTTTCATATATCATCAAACAACAACTTTCTAATTTTCCCTCATGCAATTCATGTTCTTCTACGATCTTGCTTTTTTTGAAACCACATTTTTCGTAGCAATGAATAGCACGTATGTTTCTGCATTGTGGATCAACCATTACATACTGTGCTTCCTTATCACTAACTAAATATCCAATAACTTTCTTCATTACTTCGGTTCCAATTCCTTTATTCCAATAATTCGGTTCACCTATAAATAGGTCCACACCATAACATACATCTTTACAATCACTATCTAGATATAGATTAATATCCTCCTCGTCCAAATTATAATACTGTAAATATCCAATTTTCTTTTCCTCATATTCTATTATACATCTTATCTTTTGAGGGTTATATGAATAAAATTTTTTTTGTACCTTATCCATATCAAATACTTGATCTCTGCCTTCATAATATTCTAAAACAACTGGATTAGATAACCATTTTTCTAAATCTTTTGCGTCATCTTTTTCTAATTCTCTGATATTTATCATTTTAATCTTGTATGATAATTAGGAAGTTAATTATCACACGTTTCCTTTCTTTTAATATCGTGGTTCAATACAATTCAGAAACTATGGACTTTTGATTTTTTCTGTAGCTTGACTACTCGGCTGGAGTGTATTGTCGCTACCTTTATCTGAATTGTTTATCAGCTGGATGTTGCCAGAGTGTTTTTCACTCAGAGTACTTATTTCTATCAAGTCTACAATGATAATCGATGGTGGATATCATGGTATCAGACTTTATGAAAGGGAGGTACAACCTCATGAAAATTTTTGTAGGCATTGATATTGCCAAACTCAACCATTTCGCCGCTGCGATTTCTTCCGACGGTGAAATAATTCTTGAGCCGTTCAAATTCACAAACGACGCTGATGGCTTCCAACTGCTGCTCTCTAAGCTCGAATCATTCGATAAAAACAGCATCATCATCGGTCTTGAGTCGACGGCACACTGCGGTGACAACCTTGTTCGATACCTTGTTACTGAGCTTTACCAAGTGTGTGTGTTGAACCCCATCAAAACCTGTCAGATGCGAAAGAATAACGTTCGCAAAACTAAGACAGATAAGGTCGACACATATGTGATTGCTAAAACTCTTATGATGCAGGACAACCTCAGATTCGTCAGTTTCTTTAATCTGGATATGATGGATCTTAAGACCTTGGGACGCTTTCGGCAGAAAACCATAAAGCAAAGAACCCGCTTAAAAATCCAACTGACAACCTATGTTGATCAGGTGTTTCCGGAAATTTCAATACTTCTTTAAATCCGGTCTGCATCAGCACGCTGTCTATGCCTTGTTAAAAGAAGCACCTTCTCCAAAAGAGATTGCTTCCATGCATATGACTCATCTGGCAAATCTGCTCAAAGTGAACTCGCACGGACATTTTACTAAAGAGCAGGCCAAAGAATTAAGAATTCTCGCACAGAAGTCTGTCGGTGCCAACGACAGCGCTATATCTATTCAGATAACTCAAACCATTCAACAAATCGAGTTACTGGATAGCCAATTAGAAAAGATTGAAGCTGAGATGACGGACATCATGAAATACAACGATTCTGTCATCATGACCATTCCTGGTATCGGATACATCAATGGTGGAATGATTCTTGGTGAAATAGGTGATATTCATCGTTTCTCCAATCCTAATAAGCTGCTTGCTTTTGCTGGTTTGGAACCGTCTGTTTATCAGTCTGGTAACTTTCAGGCTAAAACAACTCGTATGTCCAAACGTGGCTCCCGCGTTCTAAGATACGCTCTTGTCAATGCAGCTTGGAACGTTGTTAGAAACAACGCGACCTTCAAGGCTTATTACGATGCCAAGAGGGCTGAAGGCCGGTCTCACTACAATGCACTTGGGCATTGTGCCGGCAAGCTTGTCAGAGTCATCTGGAAGATGCTCACTGACAATGTAGCATTTAACCTCGAATAAGAGGTCTGTATATCAATCAATAGTAGATTTTGAAAAAGGGCTTTTCAAGAGCTTTGTTAAAGTTACCCATTTTTACCATAAAAATAATTTTGAAATTTCCAGTTAATTTATGCTTGACTTTTCATAACTGGTCTCCTACAAAACTTCTAATACATTTCGACTACTAGCAGTTAGTCAAGCAACTGCATGACACTTATCCTATCTGCAACATAAATTCATTGCATCACAAATAATAGAAACTATATCATCATCCTTTCCATCATAATTAGAATATTGTTTATAACCCTCTATAAAATATTTAAAGTCGGTTCCCAATTCACTTTTCCACGATAAAAGCTCTAATTCTGGAAATGCTAACACTATTTTATCAACAAATTTATATCCAAAAATATTTCCATTTCTATCAAAAAGAATATCTTCACAAGCTGGATTTAAAGACACCAGTGTACTATATTTAAATCCAAATTTACTAATTTTAGTTCCGTATTTTTCCGAAAGAAACGGATTGATTTGTGAATTGTGTATCATTTTATTTTCTAAACAAAAACTATATATCTGATTAAAATACTGTTCGAAATTACTATTATCTAACCTAAAGTTATACAGATTTCCAAAATAGGAAAATTTATGACTATGCACCATACCTACAAATCGTCCACATTTATAGCATTCATCTTTACTAAATTTACTTTTTTGATACAATTCCTGTTCGATTTCATATGAAAAAAATATTTTATCTTTTTTAGTGACGATTCCATTTATCTTTGGTGTAATATTTTCACAAATTTCATTAATAAAAATTCCTTTAAATATAATCTCTGAAGGATCATCAATATAATTCATTTTAAAGAAATAATCAGCTAAATTTCGTTGACTTTTCATTAGAAATTCTTTTAAATAAATTTTTTTCCCTTCTCTCATTAACAAATTGACCTCATTTCTCATCTCAAACTGTATACTTGTTAATCAAACTTAAAATCTATTCAATTCATCTATTTTATTTATTTCAAATAGTTCCTTAATTACTAAAAGATTCTTATAAAAACTTTTTCCAAGTCTTTTATTTCTCCACAATGAATGATTTGAAAATAACGAGAATAATAACAGCAGTTTTATAACATCTTCAAAAGCGTCTATTTCTTCCTTCGTTAACGGATTGAGCAAGTTATAACAATGTATCATTTTTCTTATCAACACCGTATCAACAGGTTGCTCTATTTCGTTATGATTTGCATCCCAGAAAAAATAATAAATAATTAACCAAGCTAAATCTATTATTTTATAATCATAATGGAAATCAAAAAAATCAATCAAATTAAATTGTCCATTCTCATCAAGAATTATGTTGCCTGGATGAAGATCTCCATGAATTATCTGCTTAGGTAGATTTTCAAAATAATAATTATCAATCATACAATCCAGCACTTCAAAAATACTGATAAATTTCTTTTTATCATTTTTTAAGGTATTATTTAAGCAGTTCCTCATCAGATAAATTGTTTCTTTTGATATATTGGGAAAATGAGTATAAAATTGCTTTGGAATATAATCACTATCAATGCTTCTTGCATTCTTATGAAATGTTGCAATATAAATTCCCAAATTACAAACATCTGCTTCCTTTAAATGATATGCCATTTTTCCATAAATTTTATTATATTCAAGACTTTCATTAAAATACTTTAATTCATAATCATCAAAGCAAGAAAAATTTTGCAAAATTTTTTTTACTTGAGAAAAATCTTTCTTACATAAATAATACGGTACTTTTCTCTGTAATCTTGTTTCACTCATATTACTACATGCCTTTTCCATATACTCACCAATAAAATTAGTTTATATATTTACTCAATTTTCTCATAACATAATTCATTTTATCAAATATAAGTTCCTCATCAATCTCTAATAGACTAGCGTAGTCATTAGAATAACATTCGCCAAGTTTTTTTAGTAAAACCAAAGATATCTTATTATTTTCTATCTTTGTTCGTTTATTGTCATATCTCATAATATTGATCACTTCTTCCATCGCGCAATTTTTAAATAAATAAAACATTTTATACACATCTATCATCTTCAGCAACTCATAGTGCATTTCTACCTCTTCATTATTCAGAAAGCCCAATTCATTACTTATTTCAGCAGCAACTAGCATTCCGAATGATATCGCTTCTCCATGCCTTACTTTTCCCTCAGTTACAACTTCAATTGCATGACCAATTGTGTGACCATATTCCAATACTAAACCGCTTTTCTTCTCGTATTTATCATTGATAAGAACTTTTTGCTTAGCCTCCAAGGATATCTCAAAAATGTATTTCAAATCCTCGAAACTATATGATAACTCTTTTATTCTATTCATAAAATTTGGAATTTCTACTGGAATTATAGCTAATAAATTCTTAACCGTTTCTGCTAATCCTGCATGATATTCTCTCATAGGTAATGTCTTAAAAAATATATTAGACATCAAAACAGCATTAGGGCAATAATATAAACCCGCTAGATTTTTACCATATTTGGTATTCACAGCCTGTTTTAAGGATAAAATTGAATCTGTTGCGGCAACAATTGTCGTTGGAATATGTACTAGCGGAATACCTCTAAATGCTAGTCCTGCAACCATACCAACAACATTTCCCACAACTCCTCCTCCTATAGCTACTATTATTGTTTTTCTGTTTGCTTTATATTCCAATATATTTTCAATAATTCTTTTAACCATATCTAAGTTTTTGGTATTTTCATCAATGGATACACCTATCTTAGAACACAATACTCTTTTATTAATAATAGTTCCTAATTCATCAACTAGTTTGTCATCTAAAGCCCTGTCATATACCAATATAACCCTATTACATCCATTTTCTGTGATTTTATCTGCAATCTCCTGTAATCCATCTGTCAAATAAATTGGAATTTTAGTATCTTCCATTTGAAAAAAATATTCTTCCATTATATACGTATACTCCTTTTTTACTTTTATAATTAAATCATTACACTGCTTAAGGTCTTCTTAGCAATACCATTATATCTCGACAATCATAATCATCATTTCCATATGTTTTTTTCAACAATTCTCTTGCTTCACTATCCTCATAATTACTTTTATAATAATCCTTCATTTCATAATCTATTAATCCCGTAGTTAAAAGTTCTTTTATTTCAAAACCAGTATCTAAAAAACAATTCACATAATCCCTGAAAAATAATCTATTTAGATAATTACTTTCATATATATAATCAACTACTGTTTTTGCATCATCCTCCGATAATTTACTACTCAAAAATTCTTTTAAGTTACCTTTTCCATACAATAAGTGATACCATTTTGGAATGATGTTATTATCCCAAAAATTTAAAATTGTTCCATCTTTCAATTTAACGTTTTCCAAATGATGTCCATCTGGTGCTGACCATATTGGTCCAAAATGCGCAAAAAATCCCCCAGAAGGCTTTAAGGAATTATATATATACATTAAACATTGTCTCAAATTATTAACATGTTCAAGAGCGTTGGATGAATAAACACAATCAAAATGTCCCTCAAGAAGTTTAAAGTCAAGAAGCGGCATCTTATAACATTTATATACTCTATCCTTTGATATATAGTCTTCCTTCATCGGATCAACACTAACCCATTCAACTACACCACATTCTCGAACAATATCCTCATTTAAGTTTCCTCCTAATTCGAGCACTCTTTTTCCTTTTAAATCTACTAACGATCTCATATTATTTATTACCGTTTTCTCATCATATGCAATTTCTTCCATTTTCCACACATTCCCTACTTTCCATTTTTATATATGTATTATTTCCTTTACCCATTTTATTTTATCTTCAAAGTTTCCTATATCAGCTGCTCCATCCATCATATCCCATGCAGTCATGAATATACGTTTGCTACTTATTCCACTCTTAATATATTTCGGAAATTCTAAACACAGTTGCTTACAAATTTTGTGAAGGATTTCACATATTTCAGACATTATTTCATATGAAATAGCACAACTTGTAGCTTGATTATCTCTCACAAATAATAGTAGCCCATTTTCTACTGTATATTGGTAAAACCTTTCTTCAATTTCATCATTACCACATACGAATTGTAGCATTGGTCCATTTCCAAGTACTCGAATAGGCAACTCATACTGTGCAAATACACAGTTCATTACCTCTGATAATTTTTTTCCTATTTTATTTAGACTCTCATACCCATTTATACTTTCCATTTTCTTCAATGTAGCCACTGCCGCATAATACGGTGACATGTGATAATATGATGTATATGTATAGTTTTCAGCTAAGTCTAGTAATTCACTTCTTCCCACAAGGCATGATATCCGATTTCCATTTGCCAATCCTTTTGCAAAAGTATACAAATCAGCCTTTTCATCTGTAACTAGTTCCAATGAAGTTCCTTTTCGATACCTGTATCCTTGTTTAACGTCGTCACAACATAAAAGAATATCATTCTCTTTAGCGAGTTTTACTATTCTTTGTAAAGTATCTTTTTTTAAATATACATAGTCTGGTGATATAATTATCAACGCAATATCACTATACATTTCGATACATTTTTCTAATAATTCAGGAATAAAATAAAACTCAACCACACCATAATCATTTTCTTTCATAAAGCTTTTTGCAGACTCCCACATTGCATCCCAACCATGATATCCCGCACTAATAATCGTATGTTTCCCTGTATATTTCTGTGCTAATGTTACTGCCGCTCTACATGCTGATGTACCCGTTGTAAAATAAGTAACTTTTGCATCCTTTAACTTGCAATCACGTAACAAAATATCGCTAAGTTCTGTAATTACCTGTGTCGGACCAGTATGAATATTGTTCTTCTGTTCCACTGAGGAAATGATTGCACGATTAACGTCTTCATCATTATGACCTAGCATAACCGCACCTTTCCCATTTATCATATCAATATAACGTTTTCCATTACTATCATATAAATATCCCCCTTCTGCCCTATCAAAACATATTCTATGTTTTTCACAACAAATTGGTGAATCAACTCTCGCACCGATTAAATTCATCTTTTTTTCAAAATTACTAAAATTCATAGCTTAACCCTTCTTTACTATTTATCTTCACACTTATGTATTGCACCAATTAATTTTGTTTTTATATTACTAATCTTTCCACTTTGTTTTATTATGAACGCATTTCTTCCATTAGGAACCAACGCACTTTCCGCTTGATAAACTTCATAATTAATTCCCGTATACAACGTACATAAATTTGACAGTATGTCACATGTCCAGTCATCAACAAACACATTTTCGTTATCATTTTGTTCAGAAAGCTTCATCATGCAACTAAATGTGTTTTTATATAGTGGTACACAATAATATACTTCACTATCAAATTCACTCTTATACATTTCACCATATCCAAATCGTGAAAAAGCCTCTAACAGATTATTCATGGAATTAAATCCATTTTTCATAACTTCTAGCATTGCTGGATATATTGCATATACCAAAGAGCAATTCCAAAGTTCATATATATCCTTTCTAGTAAATAAATCTGTTTCCAAAGGAAAATTAAATTCATCATACCAAGTATAATCCATCTTCTCATCAACAAATCCTTGTTCCAAACATTCTTCATACAATCTACTTTTTGGTATTGGATAACAGGGATTAGCAGTTCCAAATTTTATATTGTGCTGCATAAGTTTTACAATATCATCTATCATTTGATCTATAGTTTGCTCTGGAAAACCAACCACTAGAGAAGCACCAATATCCATTCCATATTTATTAAAAAGTTCTGTGATGTGCTGCACTTTATCTAAAGAAGTAAACGTTTTACTAATTTTTTTCAGTCGTTCTTCTGAAGTTGTTTCCAACCCTATAAACGAATCTTTCATCTTAAGTTTTCCATACTTTTTTATCATATTTTCGTCTATATTAATAGCTGTCATTCCATTTGGAAGATTCAATGTGAGGTCTTCATCAAGTTTTATCAAACAATCTAATATATCATTTGCACGATTAAAATCGAAAGCAAAGTTATCATCTTCTATATTAAATACCTTTATCCCAAATTTTTTTATGTAATATTTTATCTCGGCAATAACATTTTCTACCGAACGTGCTCTATGAACTCTTCCAACAGTTGGATGTACTGTACAAAAACTACAATTATTCGGGCAACCTCTGCTGGTTATTATTGTTACGTGGTTATATCTCTTCATTTCAAGCAAATCAGCTGCTGGAAATGGCAATTTATCCAAATTATGTATCCATTTCATTTTTGGATTGATATGAATACTGTAATCTGTATCATTATATCTATATTCATGTAAATCTCTATTATGGTTGTATATTCGATAAGCAATACCATCAACCAATACCGGATCACTTCTTTCACTAATACATTTCATTAGCTCTACAATACTATCTTCTCCTTCTCCCATAAGCACGTAATCAACTTGAGACCTTCTAAGTACATGTTCCGGCGCAATACTAGGATGCGAACCTCCCATTATAACCTTAATGTTAAAATTAATTTCCTTAGCTATTTCTGCTATTTTATAAGCAGTATCATACATTGGGGAATGCATTGCAGTAATAGAAACCACATCAGGTTTTTCCTCTCTAATCTTTTTTTCAATACGTTTATAACTCGCTCCCCAGCTTATTATATTATTCCAACTAGGATGATGATTTTTTTTATATATTTGTCCTTCTGATAACTTATCATCACTTAATATGCAATTATCTTCAGTATAAACAAGACTATCAAAAATTTTCACCTCAAATCCATTTTCTCTACATGCTGCTGCTAAATAAGCAAGTCCTACTGGATAATATCTCACAATTTCGTGATAAAACCCATGATTAGGTGGTTTTATAAATAATATTTTCATTATTTCATCCTCTAAATTTTTATAGTTGTGTAGTTAATGTTTTATCAATATCAAATAAATAATAATCTACTCCAGAACTTTCATATGCATCTACACTACTTTTATTTTGTGGAGAAGGGACATAATAAAGTTCACTAATTAATTTTTTAATTATTTCAATATCTAATTCCTGCATTCTACTATACAGCAAATACTGTTTTGCCATCCTAAAATCATTTTTTCTTTGCAATATAACATCAATATATTTATCAAAATTTTCCTTATTCACTAATAATTGAGGAACACATTTGAGAAGCAAATCTTCACTAATAATTTTTAACTCTTTGCTTACGATTTGTTGAATGTCCTTGCGAAGAAAAAGATTCTTTGCTAACAATACTGTATAAACTTTCTTACAATCAATTTCGTCTATGACATTCAAAACTTCTTTAGGCCATACGCTTACTAACATCAAAATTGTCAATCGCAATTTTCTAAATTCATCTATCCACTCTTCACTATTTTTTATTACACCAAGCCTTTCATTTTTCTTTTCAAACTCATGCATACTTTCCTCAAATCCAGATTTATATAAATGAAAAAAATATTCGCGATTACTCTCACAAATAGACATTTGAGTAAAAAAATCACTTAATGAAAAGACTTTCAATTCTGTAAATATTTTAGTATTGTTAATTTGCTTTCTATAATTTTGAAGATGTATCATTATAAACTTCCACTCAGGCTCACAAAAATGACTATTTATATCTCCAAGCTTTTTAATTGGTTTATGAGAAAAATCATAAGATGAATCTAATAATAATCTGATAATTAAAATAAAATATTTATATTTTTCATAATAATCCTTTTCTTCAATAGTTTTCCCATATACGAGCCATTTCCAAGAGCCTAATTGTTTCTCATAGAAATGGTCTATTTTATAATGCTCATCAAAAAATCGCTCTACAATATAATCTAGTGCAACCAATCGCCCAATCCTTTCATCTTCCGTTTCAGGCGACTCACTAAATTCAACACTAAAACCTGTTTGATTTATTACAAATGAAGCTTTGTGTGTACACATTGGCAATTCAATTTCTACCAGATTTGACTCAAATCTCAATATTTTACTTTTTTCCATTGAAAAAGTATTACAGAATTCTACTAAATCATGTAATTTATTAGGCAGTTCTCGAATATCAACAGTAGGTGCTTCAAACAGAGCCCACTGATGCAGAAAATTATGGACTTGATGAATATTTTCGAATTTATGATTATAATCACCATTTTCCAAATCATTCAAAACTTTATGAAGTTCATATTCAGCTAGGTTATAGGACTCTAATCTATCCCTTTGAGCATCTTCTTTTTCAAGCCAATTTTTTATATAAATTACTGATTTTTTTCGTATGGTATTTTGGGCTATAAAACCCAACATTGCCCTAAGAATTTTAATATATCTTCTGTAATAATATTCCGAATATCTGTTTAACAATATTTCAGCCGTCTCTTTAGCATCACTATCATACTTCTCAATTATGCTATGATAACATGCATTCGTTATTAAATTATTCCCACAGATTTCCTTTATTTTTTTAAAGCTTTCTTCTATCTTACCACTCTTAGTTTTTAAGCTCTCATCATTTCCAACAACCAAACAATTAATACTAGACACCAAACTTTTGTATGCTAATAACAATTTTTCATCAACTTGTTCCTTTTCAAAAAAATAACATAAATAATATGGAGACATCCCATATTGGACCACCAATTTTAATAATTCATTTTTTTCTCTTAGACTGAGTTTTGAAGATATAAGTATATTTAATGAATTATATATATCGTTTACTTCATTATCATCAAAACAATCTAGATACCAAATAGTTTCGTTAAACTCAATTAATAATTTAAAAAAATCAAAGACCATTCCATCTGAAAAGTTTTGTTTATCAAAATATCTATTTATTTCGTTTCGTAAACAATTAGACATTTCTTCTTGTTCAAATCTCATTATTATCCATATTAATCCCACATTATAATGATGTTGTAAAATACTCTTTAAGAAAGGATACTTTACTATACATTGGTCAAATTCCTCCCCAAATCGAAATATGGCTTGTAAATATAATTTTGTAATACTGCCACTATTTTTATATTTTTCATATATTTCTTTCTTTTTGTTATTATCATCTTGCACTTCCATAGCCAATGTATGAAGCATACACGGAATATATATGTTCGTTTCCGTTATTATCACACAATTTTGATCTGGCATAAGGAAATTTTTTGCCCCTTCTATATCCCCTGTCATTTCCAATTTTCTTCCCTCAATGTATAGAAGATAATCATCTGGTTCAATTGTCCATTCACATGCATCATAACATGATTCTTTTTCTAAACTTTTTTCGTTTATAAATATCATTTTTCGATTCTTAAAATCAACGCAACATTTCGTATTTCTTAAATTCATCAACCTTTCATCAATTTCACACTTCACAACAGTGACTCCAGTCTGACTAAACATAATACCCGCATGTTCCGTTTTTGAACCAATCCCAACTATTACATACGCAATTTTTTCACGTTGCTCTTCAGAAAAATGTAAATAAATATCCCAAGCTTGCATAAGTGTATTCGCAATAATCACATTTGCTATTTTGAATACTTCTCCTATTATAATTTCATCATCATAATTCCAAGTAATAGCAGCATCTTTTTTCCTTATTGCTAAACAAAAACTCTCCTTTAATAGTGGAACTCTTTTTTTCAAAATTAGATTATGAGCTTCTCTTGCTTGGATTATCCATATTTTTTTTACATCAACATTTTCATATATTTGCTTCTGGTATTTAATTACTCCATCTGAAGTTACCTTAATTCTATTAATGTTTTTGCTGGTACAATGCTGAGTTGCACCAATACCAAATCCTAATGAAATTTCCGCTGTAATCCTCTCTCCATTTTTTATTGACATTGATGTCCCTGAAACAATTCCATGATTAGTCTCAATAACCCACTCAGTATCTAATTGTTTCAATTCCATGAGATCATGAATTTTAGCCATCAGCTCAACCATCTCATACGTTACATGCTCCGCTATAAAAGGAACATGCTCTTTTTCATCCTTATCATCACAATTTATTAGTTTTTGAATAAAAACTGGAATTAATTTACGAATGTAATTTTTATCAACAAAAACGCCTTGTTGAGTTGCTCTGTCAATCATCCCACTCAACATTGTTTTTGCAAGCTTATGTTGAAATTCTTCCTTAGAATTACAAATATAGCTTTCATATGCACCTGCATTTGGATTATCTTCTCTATCCTCATCTCCAGAACTTCTAATAATCCATGGCAATGCCCCCAATTCATTATCAACACTTTCAAAAAGTGTTCCGTATTTATCATAAAGAAGACTTTCTAAAATGGCATCTGTTTCTTCACATTCGTTTTTTATTAATTCTTCTATAAATCTTTCATCGTCTTCTTCAATTCTAAATGGATATGCATTTGGAACATATTCTTGAAATTCCTGACAATTGTATAATTTTATTATGTTGTTATATTTGTTTCCATATTCAAACATAATCGTCTTCTCCCGTTTCATACTAATTTAAAATTTCATTCACTCTATCGCACAACTTATTCAAATTAATTCTATAATCATTGTGTTCCAACCAACCTGTCGTTATATCCAACATTCCTTCTAGCTTTGAAATAATTTGAAGAAAATCTAACTTCTCCAATTCAATAAATCCCTTTTCTTCTTGCTGCGCAATAATACTTTCTGCACTTTCTCCTAAGCCATCACATATTAAGTAAATTATTAGATTCCTAAATTCTTCTATACACATACTATTTCCTTTCTCAGCTGAAATTAATAATACATTTCATATCGTGGAATTATTTTTTCTATATTTTTTTCATTCTTCAATAACCAATTTATTTGTGTTTTATATTCACATACTGCCCTTATTTTTCTCTCATAATTAACTTCATTAATTTCATACATTTTACCTTCTTCTTTCCTATCTTTACTGTATGGAATTTCACAGTAAAAACGTACACTCGGATGATTGCATTGTATCTTCTTTCCAATCAAATGTAATATTATATGATCAGGATGGTTTCCAATTCCAGCCGGAAAGTAACATATAGAGTAATTTTTACAAATATCTATAAATTGATGAACTAATTGTTCTAACAAAACATTTTCTCTTACTTGTCCTAAAAACAATTTTTCCTCCGTATCATAAATAAATTTATCATTTACCATTCTGAAAATGGCATCTTTATATCCTAAGTCAAAACTTTTAATCCCCAATGTTTTAGTAGCAAATAACTCTTCTTTTCTTCTTGTTGCTATCCACCTTTCACACATATCAAGATTAACTTTACTCTTAGATATAGCCAAATCTTCTGAAACATATTCAGCTATGACATCCGACATCTTTTGTTTCTTTTGTGAGATTTCTGTGAATACATTAATAACTGAGATTTCACTATCGAACCACTCATCCGAACATAACATACCACCACAAGAAAGTATTGCATCGTCAAAATGTGGAGAAACAACCATTACTTTTTCTTTTTTTTTCATTCTTGTTTATTCTTCTTTCCAAGTAATTATACTTCCAATACACTATTTCACTATAATACGACATTATATCGACTTTTCTATTTGTCATGTATATTCATACTACGCAAAACACAACAATCGAAATGTGTTTCAATATTCATTTTTGTAAATATTCCCCAAAAGTACGAAGCCTTTTTACTAATTTACCTTGACAAAGTAAATATAATGTCGTATTATATCAACTCATAAATCTAAGTGTTCCAGTCGGACTCTTTTCTCCTCAGAAGTGGTCTTAGTGTATATCCATGTAGTTTCTAATCTAGTGTGTCCGAGTAAATCAGCAAGTTCAGAAATATCACCAATCTTTCGCATATACTCTTTTGCAAACAGATGCCTAAACGAATGAGGATAAACCAATTCCTGCGGTATTCCTGCTTGGATTGCTATATATTTTAGGCTTCTCCATACAGCTCCATTTGTAATAGTTTGTCCTTTTTTATTTCCACAAAAAATAGGTCCTTCCGATATATTGTTATCACTGCAATATATTTTCAGCTCTTCACACAATTTATTTGTTAAATATACATTCCGATATTTCTCTTTGTTCCAAACAATGGTGATGCCTACCTGAATAGCTTCTACGGTCACATACTTTAGTTCTCCGACTCTTATTCCAGTCTGTGCTATCGTTTTCATTATGTAATAAATTTTCTTTTTATTTAGTTTCCATGCAGTATCTAATAATTTTAAATAATATTCTCTTGTAATTACGTTATCCAAGCACGATTTGGTCTGAATCCTCTTTGTTTTTATTTTCAATTCATCGCATCCCATCCATTTCAAAAATTTATTCACAGAAATAATTTTGGAATTAACTGTTGTCGGTTTATATAACTTTGCCAAGTTGTTTTTGTATGATATAATACTCGTTTTATTAATAATATCTGGCATATCATTAAGCCATTGCTCTACATCTACAACATACTTTTTAATTGTACGTTCACTTAACTCGTCCAATACTAACTGATTTTCGTATTTCTTAATATTATCCTTAGCATCATCTTTTCTTAGTTTTTCCATATTTTAATCCTCCTAGTATAAGCACAAGGGGCTGTCGCACTGAGTGAATGATGCATTTTCTACTTTATAGGTATCATCTCAATGCGTTAAAGCTACAGCCCTCCTAAAATTTACAGTTAATCACTATCTTATTTTTTTCATATCATCGTTTACTATTGCCGTATCTGATTTATATGCATTGTTCTTTTGAAAAGCTTCAAACGCTTCTGCCCCATATCCATATTCATACTCAGGCTCAGATACCATAGACAATATCTGTGGCTGTGCTGCCTCTTTACTTTCCTGATGTGTCTGCTCATACAGTTCATCCCACTTCTTCTCCATCCTCTGTAACTCCACAGCCTTAGCCAGAATATCTACCTTATCAATAGCTGCATCCAGATGAAGTTCCAGATTCTGATATACTTTCTTCTGCCACTCCCAAGGCTTGCGGATGACTGCTACATTTGACTGTGCATATTCTTTCTTTGAATAATCCACCTGCTCCTTACCAGCAAGTACACGGAAGCTATTCGCCAACTGCTGATTCGCCATTCTCATCCCCTCACCAAAACCGTCAATGCGGGCAAGTGTCTGATCCGTCTCAACAATTCCCTCACGAACATTCTCTCTGATAGATTCAAGCTTTTTCTTTACCCCAAAGAACTCGGATACTTTATTAAGAGCCTCTTTTCCCTTCCTCTTTACTGACTTTACAATTTCAGCAGCCTTGTTATGCATCTCTTCCTTGACTTCAAATAGCTTTTCCTTCATCTGCTGGCATCTTGCCTGTGCTCTGTCTACCATTTCCGATAAGGTCTCTTTCAGTGATTTTGATGCCTGCTGTTCCTTCATCTCCTGCAATTCCTTACGCATCTGCACCAACTCGTTTGTCATCTGGTCAAGCTTGCTTTCAAGCATATCCACATAAGCTGCACTCTCAAACACATCTGCCGCCTGCTTTGGTCTGCCATTTGCCTTTAGCAGTTCCATAAGCTCCATAATCATTTCATCTTTTGTCATTGATTTTCGTTTTTCTTCCATAAATAATGTCCTCCAATCCGGGCAGCCTTATGGCCGCCCGTTCTTACTAATCTACTGCTCATTAACGAAAGGGAAGCGGTTCGCCGGATGCTTTCATAAATCCGTCTTTATCCTGCGACTGAACCTTTCCCTGTTTCTGTGACTGTTCCTTCGCCTGCTCCTGCTGCTTTTCCTTCGCCTCCGCATAAGCTCTCTCAATCTCTGAATAAAGCTTTTCACGGAATTCCTTTGTTACCGGATAGCAGATGTCCTGATAGATATCCTTGCCATTCTCGTCCTTCTGCTTTGTCTTATAGGAAGGCATTGCCACAAAGACCTTTTCCTTGCCCTGAAGGATATTCACATTGTTGACGATAAAGCTGTCCTCAAAATAGATTCTGGCAAGTCCACGGATATTACTGCCTTCCCTCTCATAGGGTGTAACCGTTACGGAAAACTCTGGTGGTGTCACATCCTTCTCTGTTCCTTTCTCTGGCTGTCCCTGTGCCTGCACTCTTTCATATTCCTCAAGGATATTGCTGTAAAGTTCCTCACGGAATTCTGCTGTGATTGGGTTGCATACATCCTTGTAGATGGCAGAACCATCCTCACTTCTTTCATTAGACTTGTATCTTGGCATGGATACAAATAACTGTCCCTTGTCCTTGTTCTCCACGATTGCGATATTAGTTATCTTAAATGAATCACTAAATACCACAGTGGCAAAGCCCTTCACATTTCCGTTTTCTTTTTTCACTTCATTCACTTTAATTGCATACTTCATATACATTCCCTGACAGATAATGGTGGGGAAACCATTTTCTCTGCCTTTTCCTTTCATCATATTGCTTTGTGTTCTTCCCCATCCTCCGGTACGATAATCTCGCACTTTATGGCTTCTATCTGGCTGATGGAAAGTCTCCCATTCAGCCAGTTGTAAAGAGTTGCTGTCATGCCGTCCTGTTCAAAGTAGATATATTCCGTTCTGTCCGCATCTGCCTCATATACTACTGTTACTGCCACATCCGGCATGAACATCTGCTCCTCTTCATCCCAGTTACATAAAATTCCTTCGTGAAGCTGTAAATTAAGCTGTGGCAGAAATACCCACCAGCCACTGACAATCAGCAGTGTATCTTCCTCTGTCTCCGCTATATCATCAGCCACATCAGAAAAATCCATTTCACTTAATAATTCCTCTGCTTCACCCAATCTGCACATTCTATTCATCCACATCACCTGCTTCCTTTACCGGTATGCAGCGGCAGACAAAACGCTTAGTACCCTTATTGGCACAGGTAAGAAGGGTTAAGATTTCCTCATCCGACTGGTTTTTAACCGTATTGTCATACGGATCGATAACACTGGTGTCTGCCACCTCATATATATGGACTTCTCCCCTCTTATCTGTAATCTTTACCTTATCTCCGGCTGACAGCTGGTTCAGGTTGGTAAAGAATGTTCCGTTTCTACTGCCGTTATGCCCGCATAATACACAGTTTCCCTTTTCGCCAAGTCCCGCAGTTTCCGTCATATGACCAATGGCATACCTTATCTGCGAATTGCCTGCTCCCTCTGATATCGGGTATCTGATATCTATGGCTTCAATCTCAATAATGCCAATGACATCTTCCCCTGAAAGTAAGGCTGCATCTTCTTCACTAAGGGAGGTCTGCTCTTTGCCCTCTTCTTTCGATTCCTCTGTCTCATCTTCATTGTCCTCCAGTGTCTTTTCAAACTGTTCTATCAACTTGTCTGTCTCATTCTGACCATGAAAATGGTAGTAAAAAGGGACTGCCAGTAAAGCAATCCCTGTAACGATACATATACTCACAAATATTCTTCTTATTTTCTTTTCCATATACTGACCACCTCCATGGTCGAAACTTTTTTAATAGTTACCTTTTATATCCGTCCATTCCTGTGCGGTATGGACTTTTCTCCTCTGCCACATTTTGTGCAATATCCTTATCCTCAGAAGCAGCAAGGTCCACATCCTCCACCTTGCCATTTTCAAGGTCAAGCTGCGCATTCAGCTCATACTGTCTTGCAATCTTGCTCTTTAGCTCTTCCTCATAGGCAAATGGCTTTTCATACTCTGCTTTGGATGCTTCCATATCAAGCTTGTAGGATTCGATTTTTTTCTCAAGAAAATCAATGTTCTCATCAATGCCGTTGAACAGATTCTCAAGCTTTACCATATTTCCAACAGGACTTGTGGAAAGCTCTGCCTTGTACTCTGTCCTGCCACGAAGCACCAGATAATTGACACCCATGAAGTTTTTCTCCGCCAATAACTCAAATCCCTTGAAACTGCCTATCGGAGAAGTCTCGCCTGTCTTACATTTTGATACTGCCTCAAGCATACTTGCACCGCCATCGGTTCGCTCTGTGAATGTCACATTTCCTACCGTAATGGCAAATTCTGCACTGGTAAGAAGTGCCGCATCCCTTGCCTTTAAATCCTCCCTGACACAGACAAGCTTTTCCTCTGCCGCTTTGATAAGCTTTGGAAAACGAATCATGAAGTTATCCTGCAGCGAATATCTCTGGCTGTCATAAGATGCCTTTAACAGCTTTAATCTCTGCACATCATTATCAATTTCCATCTTCTCACGAATCATCGGATTACCGGTGGCAACCGCCTTAATCTCTGCATAGGATAGTGTTGCCTCGTCGATATCTTCACAGGTTCTTGACACGGACTTGCTTGTCATGACCTGACTGATAAATCGCTGCTTATTCTCCACAAGACTCCAGCTATATGCATCAAAGGTCTGTTTCGTGACATATCTGTAAACTGCCACCTCATCATTTTCATTTCCCTGTCGGATACCACGACCTTCTCGCTGTTCAATGCTTGAAGGCTTCCACGGGCAGTCTACATGATGCATTGCCACTAGGTGCGTCTGGACATTTACACCGGTTCCACACTTATCCGTTGAGCCGATGAGTATCTTTTTCTTACCTGTCCTCATATCCTTAAAGAGTGTGTCCCTCTGTGCATCGGATTTTGCGTCATGAATAAATGCTATCTCCTCTGCCGGGATTCCTCTTTTCACAAGCTCTGTTTTCAGGTAATTATAGACATCAAACTCTCCGCAAAGCTTGTCTTCGGTTGCTGTCCGCTTCCAGTAACCATCTGTAAGCATTTCTTCTGACCAGCTTCCCTTCGGCGTTCCAATGTCAGAAAAGATAAGCTGACAGCCAATCTTTCCTTCATATGCTGCTTTCTCATATTCCGCAAACACATTTTCGACTACCTTATTGAGCTTTCCATCCACATTGTTGGGTGCTGATGCTTCCAGTAGTCTTGCATCCGTACCAAGAAGCCTTGCCTCATGAGTGATTTTAAGGAAGTTATCCTCTGACGGGTCTACACCGCCGCCCCTGATACGCTCTGCCCTTGCCACGAAATCCTCCATGACCTGCTTTACATACCAGTCCGGCTCACTTTCCACAATGATATACTTCCCGCCCCGGAGTGCCGGAACCGGAAGGTCTAACATATCCTTTGTCTGCACATCTGCCACTTCACGGAAGATATTCATAAGCTCCGGCAGATTGGTAAACTTATTGAATCTGCTCTTGAAACGGAATCCGCTGCCTTCCACGGTAAGCTCCAGTGCTGTTGTCACTTCGCCGAAGTTTGCCGCCCAGGAATCAAAGTGATAAATCCCCATCTGCTCCAAGGCTTCCTTCTGAAGATACAGCTGCATGACATACAGCTCACACATGGTATTGCTCACGGGAGTTCCGGTAGCAAATACAATACCTCTTCCACCATTCAGTTCTGTAATATACTGGCATTTAAGCTGCATATCCGTAGACTTCTTTGCCCCGGAGCTGCTGATACCTGCCACATTGTTCATCTTTGAAAATATGGCAAGGTTCTTGAAACCGTGCGCCTCGTCTACCATAATGGAGTCAATACCCAGCTCTTCAAAGGTAATCAGGTCATCCTTTCTGCTCTCCTCCGTAAGCTCCTTAATCTGTTCCTCTAATCTTTTCTTCTGCGCCTCCATCTGCTTGATTGTCCAACGCTCTCCGCTATTTTCCTTCATTTCTGAAATCGCATAGGAAAGCTCGTCTATCTGCTGGTCTATCATTCTGGCTTTACGCTCCGGTGATATTGGAATCTTCTCAAACTGAGAGTGCGACATGATAATGCAGTCGTAATCTCCCGTTGCAATTCGTGAGATGAACTGCTTTCGTCTGCTCTTTTCAAAATCCCTTTCTGTTGCCACCTGAATGTTTGCTGACGGATAAAGCCTTAAAAACTCACTTGCCGTCTGCCCGATAAGTGATTTTGGTACAACCATAACAGTCTTATTGGCAAGTCCGAGTCTTTTCTGCTCCATACAGGCAGCCATCATTTCAAATGACTTCCCTGCTCCAACACAGTGTGCAAGAAGGGTATTTCCACCCATAAGAATACGGGCAACTGCATTTTTCTGGTGTGGCTTTAACTCAATTTCAGGGTTCATTCCCGGAAACTGCAGATGGCTTCCGTCATACTCACGAAGCCTTACATTGTTGAATGTCTCGTTGTAGTAGCTGACATATTTCTGTCTCCGCTCCGGGTCTTTGAATATCCACTCCTTGAAAGCCTCCTTCATAAGATTCTGCTTTTCCCTTGCAAGCATGGTCTCATTTTTGTTGACCTCATAATGGTATTTGCCATCCCCGTCATCAATACGGTCCTTGACTGTTACGGTTCTTAAGTTCAGCGTACTCTCAAAAATAGAATAAGCGTCCATCCGGCTTGTACCATAAGTCTTGGTAGCTGCCACTGAACGCTTATCAAGTGATTTATTTTCTATAAACCATTCCATATTCACTTTGTTAAGATTAAGCTGGATGCCCGAATTATAATACTGGTTTCTTACTGCCTGTGCTCTTCTTGGTGTGCCTAAAAGCTCATAAATGAATCTTTCATAATCCTCTTTCTCAATCCATGTCGTACCGATACGGACATCTATCTCCGAGGCATCAAGGTCTTTTGGCTGTACCTGCTCCAGGGCTGATACATTGATTGTAAACAGTGCCTTTTCCTCCTCAGAAAGATCCGGATTTTCCATCATGGCTTTTGCCACACGAAGCTTATCCCTCACATTTCCTGACAGGTACTCATCCGCAGCTTCCCATCCGGCGTTTGGATTGTTTGGATTATAGCCGGAAGGGTTAAGAAATATCAGTCCCTCAAGCTCCTTAATCATCTTCTGTCTCTCAAAGTCTGCTTTCAGCTGTTCGGATAAGTTTATCTCCTCTACTATTTTTCCTGTCTTTTCAGAAACCTCCTTAATCATATCACTGATGTCAGGGTGATAGATACTCTGCATATAGGCAAGATTCACTGTACCAAACTCATTGATGGACACATTCAGCGTGTCCACCGCTGTCTCCACCCTCTCAATGGATACCTTTGCCTTGATGGTCTGCTTATAAAACATATCTGCCTTTTTCACATTTCCATCTTCATCAATTTCCTCCAAAGAGCAAAGAAGCGGATAATCGCTGTCATCCCGGAATGCCCTGCTGTTCCCCTGTGAATTGATGCTTCCATATTTGTCCACGAATCTATCATATCTTTCGTTAAGAAGCCTCTGCACATCGGCAAGTTCTTCCTCGCTGCAGCCTTCTGTCTGGATATCAATCAGATGTCTTGTCACGGTTCGGATTTCATCAAGTGCCTTTATCCTTTCCTCCACAGTAGCTGACACCTCCCTTCTTACCATCTGGGAGTTTTCTCTGAAATAAAGTTTTCCATCCACAAAGCAGTAGGAAAAGTTTCTTACATCCGGGTCTGCCGGGATAATGTCCTCGCTCTTTTCCTCCTCTTCTGTCAGACGCTCAAAGTCAGTAAGCTCTGCCTGCATATTGCTGATTGCCTTATTCAGTGCTTCATACATATTAAAGTTCGGGTCATCATTGACACAGACGGTATATCTGCTGTCCTGTCCGTATATTCTTGTGTCGTACTGCATACGTCCAAGAATCATTTCAGGATGTTCCACAAAATAGGAATTAACTGCAATTCCATCCTCTGTATATCCCAGATGCACCCAGTCCGGTTCGATGTCAATCTTTTTCTCCCTTTTCTGAAGGAAAATAATATCGCTGGTTACTTCCGTTCCCGCATTGTCCTTAAATGCAGTATTGGGAAGTCTTATGGCACCGATAAGTTCAGACCTCTCTGCCAGATACTTTCGGATGGTAGGATTACTCTTATCCAGCGTTCCCTTTGTGGTAATAAATGCCACAATACCGCCCGGTCTTACCTGGTCAAGTGCCTTTGCCAGAAAATAGTCATGAATACGGAAGTTGTACTTGTTATACTTCGGGTCATATATCTTATAGTCCCCAAAAGGTACATTTCCAACTGCCACATCAAAGAAGTTATCCGGATACTGTGTCTGCTCAAATCCTCCCACTTTTATATGGGCTTTCTGATAAAGCTGTCCTGCAATTCTTCCCGAAATATCATCAAGCTCCACACCGTACAGATTTGCTCTCTGCATTGGTGTGGGCAGACTTCCGAAAAAGTTACCGATACCCATACTAGGCTCTAAAAGATTTCCGTCACGGAAACCAAAGTTCACAAGTGCCTGATTGATACAGCTGCATATTACAGGCGAAGTATAAAAAGCATTGTTTACAGTTGCTCTTGCAGCTGCATATTCATCCTCCGTAAGCAGTTCCTTAAGCTCTGCATACTCCTTTGACCAGTCATTATTCTTATCATCAAATGCCTGCGGGATTCCGCCCCATCCGGCATACAGTGATAGAGTTTTCTGTTCCTCTGCTGTTGCAAGCCTTCCTTCACTTTCCAGCTGTTTTAGAAGCTTAACCGCTTCCACATTCCATTTGTATCTGGTCTTTGCCCCTCCGGTCTGTAAATCCCAAAGGTTGTAGTGGAAGTTTCTTCTTTTATCCGTTTTCTTCTGCTGTTCATCAGCCTGGTTACTTTGATTTGCTTCGCTTTTTGTGTCTGCTGATTCATCAATATTGCTATCCGCAGTCTCCCAGCCATTAGTGGCAGCCCTCTGTCTGGTGGCTTCCCTGTTTGCCCTGATTTCCCCCTGTTTTTCAAGAAATGAAACATAAACAGGTGCCATATTTCCCCTGCTCCCGGCAATCATGTCTTTATACCAATTAAGATGATCTTCCCCGCAGTAATGAGGAACCTTTACCATATAGCTTAATACTTCATACAGTTCACGGTATCCGGTTGTGGCTGTTACACGCTCCCCGTTTTTGTTCTTGTAATTGATGTCAATTTCAAAAGGCTTTAGGGTGTATTCCACCAGACCATACTCATTATTGGCATAGGCTTTATGCTCGTCTCTTCCGTGAAGAACAACCTCTGACAGGAACTCAAGCTTGTTAGGCATAAACAGGTCATTCGTTGCCACAAGTTCCATAAGAAACGGTTTAAATGGTGTGTAACAGCTGCATTCCGATATAAGAATCTCCATGGCTGTACGCATATCTTCATCCATATTGGCAATCACTTCGGCATAGTTAATCGGCTCGATGAACTGTAATTCCCCTGAAGTTTTTTGTGTAGGGTCAGGAGTTGGCTCATGCTCTGCCTCTGCTTCCATCTCTGCACCATATTCAGCCATGGTAACAAATCTGTCCTCCATAGCTGCCTCTTCCGGTGTAAGCTCCCTCTCCTCTGCATACGCTTCTTCCAATGATTTTCTTGCACTTGCATAGCTTTCCGGCTCATCAGGAATGGCAAATTCATCCAGTTCCTCTTCCTGCTCCTCATCATCCACTTCCCGAAAATCTGCATCAATGACCTCATCATCTTCACGCATACCGTCAGACTGTATCTCATCCAGTCTTGGTTTCTCCGGCTGGTATTCTCCCGTAAGGATAAGTGCTGAAATCTCTTTTTCTATATCTCTCCAAGAGACATATCCTTCTACTTCGCCTTCCTCATCTCTCCACTGAAAACGGATACCATTACCTTTGAATGTGTCATATCCATGCAGTCCAAGCCCTTCAATGGGCCAGCCTGCCCCACCTGTTCCAAACTCTGCCTTAATCCGCTTGGCTCTTGTTCCTGCATCAATCTCTGTCTCAAAGATTTTGCACACTCTGCCTCTGCCACCGACAAAGCCTGTGCCTCTTAATACAACTTCCTTTACATACTCAGAAGGTACAACAGAAGCTTTCTTTGGATTGAGATAATTGTAATTCCCACTTTTTGCATCTGCCATTTCCTGCTGGAACTTCTGCATATACTCATTCGGCTCTGCTTGTGATTTCTTTGCAGAATCCACCAAACCATATTCGGCATCGAAAAAGGAAGCCTGCACATATTCGCCTGCTTCCTTACTTACTCCCAATGAATTGATTTCATTAAGTTCTCTATTTAATTCTTCATCATATGAGTTATCATTTAATGATATTTCAGGACGATCTCCGCCAGAACGATTTCCTCTGCCATCATCTTCGCCTGTTCTCTCAACTTCCACATTTCCATCGTACTGCTTGGATTCTGTGGTTTGTTCTTTATTAGATACTGATTCTGAAGCTGCTCCATCATCCGATTCGCTTCTTCCTCCACTTCCAACATCTTCTCTGTCATTCTGCCCGTGCGAAGCAGATTCTTGTATCTCGCCGGTTCGTTCTCCTCCAGATACTTCATCGCCTGACGTCCGTATTTGCCCAGTCTCGCCAAGTTCTCCCTCTCGTCCGGAATCTCCAGTACCGGATACAGAAGTCCGTCCACTTCCTTGTACTCTAATTCTGCTACCATATGCAATTCTCCTTTCCAATTCTTCGTTCCTCAGAATTGTAGCCTCCGGCGGATTGCCAGTGCCTCCATCTGAATTTGTCAGCTTCGCTGACATCGGCACGGCACCAGAAAATCCAAGGCTTTTCTGATTCTCAACAGCCCTACAATCTTTACTAAATGCTCTAAGAACATTACAGGAGACATCGCATATGAGGGAACCAAGACGGTAAATCGTATCTTCGTCCGTTACTTTTACAATCTGACTAAAATCCTGTTCTTCAGCAGACAAGTCAAATCCGCATCTCGTACCTACAACATATAAAATCCCTTTTCTTGCAAGCTCTGCAAGGTCCGGTACTTCGTGTAAGCCCTCACGTTTTTCGCTGAATTCCTTAATCACACTGCCTGTAATCTGTGATAATTCGGTCATTCGGTTTTCGAATTCCTCTTCAATTATGACTCCGATTTCCCGCTTTGTAAAGTCCTTTAGGGCAATTAGTGAATCTTCTCTTGTCACTCCTTCATACTTTTGATACTTCCCATGTGCTACTTGATATTCCATAAACTCTGGTATCTTATCTCCGTCAAGATTCCAGGTAAGCTCCGACTGTTTTCCACCCGTATCACTGATATCAAACACATATCTCATATATGGCTGCAATGCTTTGGAAGGATAGATTGCAATCCCTTTACTTCCACGCTTTACATACCTGCCTACCTTTTTCCATGTGTCAAAGTCAGCAACCAAAGTGGCATGTGGTTTTTGTGCATATACCATGAGAACATTATCAAATTCATATCGGTATATCTGCCCGGCAAGGCGAAGCACTGATTTCCAGCTTTCCTGTGTTTCCGTCACTTCTTTTATAACCACGTTATAAATCTGCCTGACTTTATAATCTACGCTCATATGCTACACCTCCAATATTGCTTCTCTGATGTCTTTTCCATCAATTTCATTTCCAAGGCTTACCCAGCCTTCACATCTCTCCCTCGCAAAAAGCTCAATTCTCGGAAGATTACCGCATAACTCTACAATTTTCTCCCGTATCTCCTCCGGCTTTTTGCTGTGTTCCATGATTCTTGCATCACACACCTGCGAAATGGAACGGGACACCCTTGAAGGATGCCCCCTTGTTCCAAGCAGGCATATTTCCGAGTTGGAACGGGTCCAGTAACCAAGTCCCATAAACCAGCTGTCTGCTTTCTTATTTCTTTTTACCCAGTTAAAACCACAGGTCTTGTAGGTAAATCCCCACGCTTTCATTACTTCAAGCCCTTCTTTAAGAAGCGGGAATGTTACCCACAAAAACAGGATACTGTCATCTGCTGCAATGCTTTCCACGGGAAGAGAGAGAATGTCATCGAACTTCATACATGAATAATGGCAGTCTGCTGATTTTAGCTGACTGCCACGCTCCGAATACGTCTGGAATTTCCAAGGCGGATCGGCATATATGATATTGAATTTTTCTCCCATAGGCATCCTCCCTTACTCTGCCGCAAGCTTACGAAAACTTCTGAACTCTTCTTTGTCAAAGGCAATCGTATATTCCACTTCTCCTGACTCTTCGGCTGCATTCTGACCTGCAATAAGCTTTCTTGCAACTCTTAAAGTGACATAATTTGCTCTGCAAAGCTTCATGCTCTCCTTAAAGCTCATATCCGACTGATTATGAAGCATCTCACCCATATCCGCAATCTGCTGTTGTACCCTGATACGAATACTTCTTGCGTCCTTTACTGATATTGTCACTCTGTGCTTTGTTTCCTTTGAAACATCCCATTCCTTCTGCAATTCCTTGATTAGAAATTCCATGTTCTTTTCTATATTTTCTTTTCTGCTCATTAAATCTTCCTCCGTCTATCTTGTATTCTGCTGTGTGGGTGCAGCGTCTATTGTTTTTCCCACAAAGTCCTCAGCATCAAGAACAATCTCGCCTCTTTTGTACTGATCCATTACCTGGTTAATGGCATCACCAAGAGTTTCTGCTTTCACAGTAACTGTTCTTGATAATTCTTCTCTGATTTCAATATCAAAGTCCTTTCGTTTAGCCATACAGAATTTACCTCGCTTTCTGTTTATCCAAGTGCACCTCTGCCATGGATATCACATTGGCTGCAACCTCAATGGCATCCTCCATATCAATGCCCCTGACACTTAATACACTCTGCATATCTTTACACACCGTTACCGGAAATACCTTCAGTTCGCTGTCATCATCATAGATTCCGGCAGAGAGATTCTGATGAAACTTATCCATCTTATCCGTACAGAATTCCGCACGCATAATCTCACTTAGAAGCTCCCTGATATCCTCACTGCAAAGTGCATTATTGGCTAACTTGTGTAGCTGTGTAAAATAATCCTCCTGCTCCAGCCGGATATCCTCCCTGTCTTTTTCCATCTTTGTTCCGCCATAATCTTCCCGTATGCCCTGAAAGTCAATGCGTGACGGCTTGGAAGAAAGATATACTCCGTGCTCCCATTCGATACCGATTTCAGGCTCTTCACTGTCGCCCATAATCTGTCTCATAAAAAGACTTGTACCAAGTCCCACCACAAAGTTTCCATTGCTCATATCCATAAGAAGCAGATTTCTTGGTGATAAAAGCTCCACAACCTTATAATCCTTACCATTGAAATTGTGGAGATTCTCCCCCTGCTTAAACTGGTGTTCCATATGGCTGTAATGATGCTCAACCATCTTGTCTTTCTCTCCATTTTCAGCAATCCCATAAAGCCTTATCTTTTCCTTACATTCAAGACTGCATCTTTCATAATCAAAACGCACATCTTCAACATTTTCATCATTAAATTTCTTATTGAGAAATGCACTAAGATGGCTTTCATCTCTGCAATAACACATGAAAAGAGTCTTGTTACCTGCCAGATATACCTCTGCCCAGTCAGGCTCAGTCATGGTTCTTCCAAGCTCTGAAAAGATAGCTGCTGTCTCTTTCATGGAATACTCGCCGGACTGCTTAAGCATTTCTATCGTGTCATCAAGTGTCAGAAGGAAGTTGGCTTCAACCGTTCCCTTCCGGTTCTCAATAACAAAAATCATATCGTTTAATTTCATTTTGCCCTCCTAACCAAAAACATCCGGCAAAACCGAGCTCTGCCAGATGCTGTATTTTCATTATTCTTCCTGATTACTGTGGTCTGCCAATGAGCACAATGCTTCCCACATTCGGTACTGCATTGTAGGTTACGCCATAAGCAACACCTTTTGCTTCTACCACCATTCCATTTCCTACATACACAGCCACATGACTGATATTCTTGTATCTTCCATTTCTCTCATAGCTGTAGAAAATCAAATCTCCCGGCTGCATATCTGCATAAGCTACTGTGTGACCTGCACTGTCAAGACCTTCTGCCTCCGCAGCAGCCGTATTTGCTCCACCGTAGCTGATATCAATACCGGCTGCTTTCCATGAATAATAAGCAAGGGAACTGCAATCATAATAATTGCCTGTGTCTCTGTACTGCTGACTGTACGGATAGCCTACCTTTGTCAGTGCATAGGAGACAACTGTTCGCTGTGTCGGGTCTGTAATGCCCTGCAAAATGGCATCCACCTCTGCCTGTGTCAGAGCTGATTGCGGTGTGACACCACTTGTACTGCCAAACATCCGCATCATTTCTTCAACCAGTTCGATTTGATCCGAATCGAAATTGTATTCCGCTATCATGTCATAACAGGTTTTCAGCTTCACATTGACATACAATACAGTCTGTGTAGTGGTTGAACCATCCTCATTTTCAGTGGTTTCACTTCCGGAACTTGTTGTGTAGGAACACATATCGTCAAATACCTCTTTAAGCTTACTCTTGGAGGTATCATTCATAACGGTTGCAGTATCCCCAACTCCATATTTGACCATATAGATGGTGACAATATCATTGAAGTTTCCTGCACTTTCCCCTTCAAAATCCACATACACAATCTGCCCGGTATCATATCCCGTGTGTTCATTTGCCAGAGTGTTAATGTCTCTGTTAAACTCCGAGACATAGGCACTTGCTACCGTAGTGACCGTATCCCCCGACTCCAGCGGTGGGAGGAAAAAAGCAAATGGCGAGTTGTAGAGAATAGCAATTACTGCTACTACCGGAAGAACTGTTACCGCAATTAGTAATACAAGCACCAATAAAAATCCTCCTACTGCAACCATAATCTTTTTTATTGGTAGTGCCATTTTGTTGACAAACAAATCTTTAACCAGCTTTGCAAAACTGTCCTGCTGTTCGCCCTCTGCTTTCATCTTATCAAGAAAGAACTTGATCTTTCGGTTTCTGCTGTTTCTCTGGGCATCCATCTTATCAATCTTATCTCCAACCGCCTTACCCACAGCAATACCAATCAGAGGAGCATACGGACCTGTCTCTGCTCCGGCTGCTGTTCCTGCAACAGTAGTTCCAACTTTTGCTGCTACTTTTGCACCTTCCTTTGCCGCTGCCTTGGCAGTCTCTTTGGATGCCTCCTTTGCAACGGTCTTAGCAGTTTCTTTTGCTGTTTTCTTGGCAAGCTTCTTTCCGGCTTCCACCTTTTTGATACGCTTTCTTTTCTCAGCCAGTGCCTTTCGTCTGAAAAGTTCTGCTCCCCTAGATGCAGTCCCCGTTACCGGTCTTGTTGCAGCATAAGCAATATTTGCCGCATCCCTGACTTCCTCACCGCCTTCCATCTGACTTAACGCAGTCTGTGCCCCGGCTGCGCCTACAACCTTAATGGAAGAGTTCTTTGTCTTAATGGACTGCTTGGATTCCTTTATTGCTGCCCGGTACTGCCTGAACATTCCCTTCTTTGCTTTATCAACCGGATGAATCGTACTCCTCCGAAACTTCTTGTTTTCAGTAGTTGCAATCTTCGACCCTTTAATCTTCGGACTGCGGTCAACCGTATAAATGTTGGAAGCTTTGATGGACGCTTTCTTTGGTTCATGGGTATGAAGCTTTGCTTTCTTCTTGGTATGAATCACCATAGGCTTGTCATTGACCTTTTTGATTTTCAATTTTCTCACCTTCTTTCTACATCCATTACCCAAAAAAGGGTAAAAAAATAGCCATCTGGATGGTTAGTCCAAATGGCTTATGTGATAATTCTCACTGGATTATTTATTTTTTTCTTTCTTTAAGTTTTAACATATATTCTTCTTCTGCCTGTTCTAATCGTTTCTGAATAGCTTCCTCCGATGGCAACTGCGATTTTATTTCTTGTAAGCGTATATTATCGTAAGTTGCAACTCCCATAGGTGTCTCTATTCCCTGAAAAGCCCACTGAACCTCTGTCTGGTCCTTATCTTTACATATCAGAAGACCAATTGTTGGATTATCGGATTCTGATTTCATTAACTCATTGACCGCATTTACATAGAAGTTAAGTTTTCCTGCAAACTCTGGTTCGAATGATACTGCTTTAAGTTCAACAACTACATAACAGCGAAGCTTAATATGATAAAAGAGCATATCTATTTTTCTTGTTTTACCAGCGACGATAATCTCTTTCTGTCTTCCTATAAAGGCAAATCCTGATCCAAGCTCTAACAAGAAGCGTGTAATATTCTGCTCTAACGCATCTTCCAGCTCTTCCTCATCATATCCTACAGGAAGTGATACAAAACCGAAATCATAAGTATCTTTTACTATTTCCTGTGCAAGTTTTCCTTGTATGGCAGGAAGTTTTTCCGCAAAATTAGTAAGCGCATTACCTGATGATTGGTATAAATTTGCTTTTATACAATCAACAAGTGTACTCCTGCTCCAGCTTTCTTCTATTGTTTTTCTCACATAAAATAAAGCTTCTTCTATTGTTTTACATTTTGTTACTATTTCCACATGATGTCTCCATGGTACAAATCCGAAGATTGCAGGAAATTCTATTTCTGCACCAGCTTGGTGCAGTTTTTGATTTTCACTAATTTCTGCACCAACCTGTTGCAGTTTTAAGCTGTTTAAATCGATACTGTCTTCAATCGTATGAGCCATTTCTGAAAAGATATCGCTTGATGAATAAAACAAGTACCATTTTTTCATATTCCAAAGATTTCTTGCTGAAAAGCCTTTTTCATCAGGAAATTCATTTTGTAAATCGAGACTTAACTGCTCTACAATTCCTTTTCCCCATTTTTCTTCCGCTTTTCTTTCTACTAAATCCCGCCCCAGTTGCCAATTAAAGTAAAGCCGTTCTGTATTAACTTTAACAGCATTTTTTATCTGTGTAGATATATAACGTTGCTTCACATCATGAATCCATTTTACATAGTCAGAATCTAAACTAATATCATGCGACTTCACAATATGAGGTTTTGTTTCTTCAGGCATATTATTCCCCATTTCTTCATGATTTTTTCATTCAAAATTTTAATCAATTAGTGTGCGGAACAATTACCGCACACCAATTAATATATCACAAAAAGCGTTATTATACTACCGAAACATGATTTTCTTTAGCCCTCTGTTCTGCAATTTTCTCATGGATATTGGTGTTATAGAGCTTATAAAGACTTGTATCCTTTCCAATCTGATTATCGAACGGAATAACCACATTACCGCACTTTAACAGTCCCATACCAGATTGGCTGTTTGTTACGAATCTAAGCTGTGCATCTGATACTCCAATTACCTCTGCCATCTTTGAACTATCAGTATTCGCCTGTTTTAAAAGTGCCACAAACTCACTGTTTGCCAGCATTGTAGTTGCAGTGTAGTTCTGGAGAAGATCCACGACATTCTGCGTGATGCCTGTGCAAAGACCGCCCTGCTTTCTTACTTTCTTCCAAAGCTGCTGTAAATACTTAGCTGAATACTCGGAATTAAGCAAGACATGGAATTCATCAATATAGAGCCATGTTGCCTTGCCCCTCTTTCCATTCTCCACAATTCTCTGCTGGATGGACTCCATCATAACAAGCATTGTAATCGGACTAAGCTCCGTTCCAAGGTCTCTGATACCATATACAACAAATCTGTTATCCACATCCACATTTGTCTGATGATTAAAAATGTTAAGTGAACCATTTACAAAAAGCTCAAGAGATAAGGCAATCTCTTTTGCCTCTTCCTCCGGCTGTGCCATAAGAATATCATAGAAGTCACTCATAACCGGAATATACTTCTCTCTACTTCTTGCAATGTCGATATACATCTTTCTTACGCATCGGTCAATAATGGACTTCTGACGGGAATTGAGACTGTCTCCGATACACTGCTCACAAAGACCAAGCATGAACTCACCTTTTTCCCTTACCCAGCCTTTTGTATCGTTCTGGTCAAGATTCCATACATCCATGGCAAGAGGATTCACATAGTTGTCCGTGTAAGTGGACATATTGATGACCGTGCCGCCATAGGTTGTCGCAATATCAAAGTATTCGTTCATAGGGTCTATAATTATGATTTCATCATCGGTAGAAAGAAACACCTGCCCCATTGCAGCCTTACAGAAGAAGGATTTACCGGAACCCGGCACACCGAATACAAACCCATTTCCATTGATAAGCTTCTTTCGGTTTCCGATATTGATATTCTTGCTTACCTGATTGATACCATAATATACACCACCCTCATCATTAAGCTCCTGCACATTAAATGGCATAAGCACCGCAAGGGACTGTGTGAGCATGGTTCTCATGGTTTCCACCTGTCTTACACCAATCGGAAGTGCTGTATTGAGTGCTTCCCTCTGTTTCAGATAATGCACATCAATGGTACAGCTGTTTCTCTTTCCAATGGTTTCAACGGTTTCCGTGATACTCTCAAGCTCTTTCTTGGAATCCGCCATAAGAATGATAGTCACACCCACATAGAACAGGCACTGGTCATTCTCACGGACATCATCCATGATTGCTTCAATTTCCTTTTTCTCCGTTCTCTTTGCATAAGAGATTTCAGAAGAAAAGTCATTGTTCTTGTTACGGACTCTCTGCTGTTTGATAATGTCAGATTCGATACCGAGATATTTCTTCTGTAATGTCTTGGTTGTCAAATCCTTTGGCACAGGTACTACATCAATACTTGTAATGGAGTGAACAGATAATGAAGTAATCTCATTCAAAAACCTGTCTGATAAGCTGCTTGGATACTTCTTGATAAAAAGTGCCTTACAGAACTTGCTCTCATCCTCAAAGCTGTCCGGGAAGAACTTAATCATTCCATTACAGAGGTCATTCTTAAAGTCAGCTCCCACCTTCTTTGCCTTCTTAATGTCAAAGTCAAATTCTTCCTCATTTCCAAGATGGTAAAAATCATGGAGAATCTTAAGTCTCTGATTACCGGTAAGAGGAACAATCTCTGTTCCAAGCTCATTAAATGCCTTGTGAATGGTGGCTTCCAAAGTGGCAAACTGTGCCTTTGCCTCTTCAAAGTTCTTACGCTCAATCGTAAGTGTAAGGTATCTCTCCTGTTCAATCCCCTGTCTGCCGTCCAGAATCTTCTCCTCAATGATGTCGTTGTATGCCTGACGATACTCGTCAAAGCCGTCATCCTTCTTTGGGAACATGACCTTTTCCCGAAGCTCTGCCATATTCTTATTCTTGTTATTGACCGTAATCTTGTAATTACAGTCAAGTGAATTGAGGAACTTGCAGTATCTCTCAAAGATATCTATCTGCTCATCCTCGTTGGTAGTAGTGTAATTGATATCCTGAAACAGATAACATTTACTGTAACGGTTCCTTGCCACCTCAAAGATACCATTTTCCGCTACTGCCATAATCTCAATTGTTTCCTGTATGGATTTAGGGGATTTGTAAAGTGGTTCACTTGCTTTTTTCAGTTCCTTAAATCCATCTGTAAATAAACCCATTTGTTTGTCCTCCTTATTTCTAAGGCACCGCCGGAGCAATCCGGCTGATGCCAAAATTACTCCGACCAAACAGGTCAGAAATTATTTCTTAGTTACATAACTGATGAGTGGTGCAAGGTAACCCAGTTTATAGGCAACTGCGGCACCGATAAGCAACACAAAAAATACCACGCAGATGATAAGCATTCTCATCATTTTCTTCTTACTTGCTTCAAACTCTGCCTGATTGTTCTTCTTTTTATCCGTGTTATTTACATCTGAGACTGATACATCTGCTTTGGCTGAAGCACCAAACATTTTACCTTTTCCCTTTACTTTCGCAGCGTTTGCCTGTTCCAGCTCATAGGCTTTAATTGCAGGCTCGCCCTCCGTTGAGACATAGGTTAGTGCCCTGTTTCCAAACATATAATGAAATTTCTTTCCCATTACTTCATAGAAACTCATCCCGTTATAGGAATAGAACCCGCCAAGTGCAATCGGTGCTACAACCGGGATAGCTACATATGCAGCTCCCGTAAGTCCAATAAACGGATAAAGAAGATAAACAAGACCTCCACCTATCACAACACTTGCAATCGAAAAAATCAGCTGCTTGGCTGTAAGTCCCATAGCAACTGATTCCTGATAACGGTCAATATCTTTGTTGATTTCAATTACCAATTTTCTCACCTCGTTTCATTTTTTTGCTTATTCTCTAATACGATTCCTTTGTTCTTCTCATACATTGCAATTCCATCCGGACAAAGCTCTCTAAGTTTATCCGGATTAAACATATACAATGGATATTCACAGTAACCGCTTCTCTTAACAAAACCTGTAAATGTTCCCAGTTCGTTGTCTGCAATAAAGGTTTCTGCATCCGGAAGATTATTAGTGTCTACATATGCACAGTAATTTGGTGTTGTATCCCCAAGGTTTACTGTCAGATCTGCAAATGGTTCCAGATATCCTTCTTCATTACACCCAAGACCGATATACATATTTCCGTTATTCATATACTGCTGAATGTCAAATGCCACATCTGTTTCTCCGGTAAAGCGTGAAGTATAAGTCAGACACTTATACTCCACTCCCCGGTCATCCTTTATCACTTTTATTTCTTCGTTCATGCCATAACCTCCTACAGTCCAAATGCCTTGCTTGTCAGACTCTGTGCTCCCTTTACACTTCCTACCGTAAGTGCAATGGTAAATGTCATTTCACAAAGATAAATAAGCGTTTTTGCCCAGTCTGCATAACTTGAAGTAAATGTCGGAAGGCCCGCATTGATAAAGGCATTGCAGACAATTATGGCAAGTGCCATTGTTACAGCCTCAAATGTCACAGACAGGAAGTATTTACAGTATGCAGCTACTGTGTGGTTCACCGTTCTGTTACCACCCATTGTCGAAAATGCAATGGAACCCATAGGAACAATAATCAGTAATCTTAGGAATCTGAAATATACCGTGTATATCATAAAGAAACCACAGATAATAATGATGATGGAAAGAAGTGCTGCCAGTATCAGCATGATAAGACTCTCTCCAAAACCAAGATTTTTGATGATATCAGCCTGTGTACTGTCAATCGTAAGTGTTGTATAGCTTCCTGCCGATAGCAGATTAACCAGATTTCCTATGGATGTGAAAAATGCCTTCATAATCGTGACATTGTTTGCGACAAACCATTCCGCAAGTCCCAGTCGAATCAGCATACGAAGTATTACTTCAAACCTCATCTCTTCCCTGATATCAATACTATCACTACAAAAGCCTATGACAAAGAACAGTACTACAAGCGAAGAGCCAACAGCAACAAATATCGGTTCAATGCCGGCGATAACCGCCCATGGACCTCCTCCTTTGAAGTTCACGGGCGATTGACCTAACATTGAAAATACAAGCGATATCTGATTGTTCCAAAATCCAAATACCATTTCGAGAAGAGCAAGGATCTGATCTCCAAGATTAAAAATATCCATTCATTCTCACCTCGCTTCTTTGCTTTTCCTAGAAACCTAAGAATGTTAATACTGTTGAAATACCTGCCATCATAACTCCGGCTACAATACCCTTAAGAGCAGAGTTCATAGTTGAGGAATCCTGCTGCTGATATGCCTGTGCAAACTCCATGACATTCTTTGCGAGAATAATTACACCGACTGCACCGATTACTGCAATTACAAGTGTCTTTAAGTTCTCAAGTGGCTGTGTTACCGCTGTTGTACCTGTACCGGCGGCAAAACATGTGCTTGTCATAAGCATTGCTCCTGTTACCGAACCTGCCACTGCAGGCAATACCTTTTTCTTCATGTTCTTAAAAAATCCCTTCATTCCTTTTTCCTCCATATTGGTTGTATTTGTGGTTACTGCCACATCAGTTGTCATTGTTAAATTGCTTTCATTCTGTCTCATGCTTTCAATCTCCTTTTTTTGATTTACCCGACCTGGATATCCGGTCAGGCACTTAGTTTGTATCTGAACGGGATATCCCCGGTTGTGAAATTCAGTCAGGCTTTCCCTGACACGGTATTGCGACAACCACCTCCTTAAAAAAAGCACCAACCTGTTTAGGCTGATGCTTTCTCAAAATTTTCCCTAACCTGTCTCATCTCTTCGACTTCGACATCCGGATAGAAGTATTCCAATATTTTATTTTCAGGCACTCCGACAATCATTGCCTTCTGTGCCTCCTCCTGCTGTTCCTTTGTAAACTCCCACTGAGCCATTCTTCTAAGAATCGTGTCTTTACCATCAATCTTAGGAAGTTCCTTTCTTTTATCCGTTATCTCTGATTCTTCGGAATACTCAAGCTCCTGTCCCTGTTCTGCATTGAAACGGTCTTTTTGCTCCTGTTCATCAAGCATCTGGAATCTCCACCCAAGCTCCTTATCTCCAATCATCATGAATTCCTCATAAGTCAGCTTATCAATATAGACATTCTCACCTTTTTCTTTCAGCTGTTTATAGTGCTCCAAAGCTTTCTGGGATAAAATCTCGTAAGGCGGACCAACGACCTCATTATTACTGCTCATATGGTGTACATAAGGCTTTCCACCTCCATCTGCTGTCTGTTTGAACATCGGATGGGCAAATGGAATATACTTGTTATCCATAATTGGATCAAAACCACGGATAAAGATAATGCATTTCTTGTTATCCAGCTTTCTCACTTCATCCGGTGTAAACAGTTCCCTGCCGAGTACATCATAATTTCTTGAAGAGCTTCCCTGTCTGCCCTTTGTCTCTCCGCTTGATTTCTTATCAATCGTGCCTTTTCCAAGCAGCTCAGAAACGTACTTATGCGTTGACTGCTCATTGCCGCCAAGATAAATGAAAGTATCGCAATTCCCCGGAACAGTTTCCCAGGTATCCTTAAACAATGCCTTTAGCTGTGCAAAGTTCTGGATAATGATAATACTGGAAATCTCACGGCTTCGCATTGTCGATAACAATGAACAATAGTCATCGGGCAATGCGACATTGGCGAACTCGTCCAGCATAAAAGTCACATGAATCGGGAGTCTGCCACCGCAGTTAAAGTCTGCCTGATAATAAAGCTCCTGAAAAATCTGTGTGTATAACATACCGATAATGAAGTTATAAGATTTATCACTATCCGGTATAACACAGAATAATGCTGTCTTTGTTTCTCCGTCTCCGTTTACACCTATACCAATATCTGCAAGGTTCAGCTCATCCTTTGACAACAGGCGAAGCACCTGCTTATTTTCCAAGAATGCAAGTCTTGAGTTGGCACTGATAATAATGGAACGGACAGTATCTCCCGCACCACGCATACATTTGTTGTACTGCTTGACTGCCGGATGGTTTGGTCCAAGAGGATTATTTTCCTCAAGGAATTTCATTCTGACATCAAGATGTGATGGTTTGCCCTGCTGTGTTACCTCGGCTTCGCCCAAAAGCTGTAGAACTGTCTCAAAGTTTCTGCGGCTTGGCTTCTCCTCTAACCACACATAATAGAAAATTGCCTGTAAAAACAGTCCTTCCGCTTTCTCCCAGAATGGGTCTGAGGGAGTGCTTCCCTTTGGTGTGGTATTGGCAATCAGATTCGTGATAAGCTTCACAATATCCGTTTCCTCTCGTATATAGGAAAACGGATTGTAACAGTCAGACTTATCCATTTCCAGCAGATTGATAACCTTCACATTGTAGCCGTTATCTTTTAGCATCTGCCCGCAGCTTCTTAAGATTTCTCCCTTGGGGTCGGTACAGATAAAAGAGCAGTTGTGGGGCATCTGCATCAGATTCGGCTTCACCTCATAGAACGTCTTACCTGCACCGGAACCTCCGCATATCAGGATATTTCCATTGAGCTTAAGCCTTCTGAAATCAAGTGACATCTTCACATTCTGGCTCAGGATACGGTTAAAATTCTCATCCTTATCCATGAGAATACTGTTTACCCTCTGCGGATTCTCAAACCTTGCAGTTCCATACTCCTTGCCAGGCATATAATTTCTCTGACTGGTGTAATACATTAAAACAGCCATCGCATAGATTCCTACTACGATGGCTACTGTTTTCACTGTATTTTCATTAAAATAATTTGCAAAAGGAGCTGCACAGACTGAATTGAATCGTTCCATAAAACTCATCAGGTCAATGCCCTGCTCCCATGCTCCACCAACCAGATACCCAAGATATGCTGCAAGAAGTGCCCCAAATGCAAGAAATATCACAGAAGGTTTCTTCTTACTTGTCTGCATAGGCTCTTACCTCTTTCTCTGTGTGGTTGTTTTTGTTGCTGTCTTAACTTTGGTTTCTGTTTCAACCTGAGATTTCTCATATCTCTTACGGACTGAAGACTCAACCTTGTCATAATGATTGCTGTAAAGAGCTTCTCCCCTCATCGTCTCAACTACCCGGTTGTCCTTATCATAAATCTTGTAGTCCTTTTCCCTGTCAATGAAAGTAAGCATTGTCTTTCCGCTGTGGATTTCCATGATGTTTTCTTTTTTAATCCAGACATACCTTGCTTTCTCTCCCCATGTTCCGGGAATTCTCGTTTTCACAGCTCTCTCATTCTCCGTCTGGATAAGTGTTTTAGAAATCGTCACATCGGAAAGGTTCATATGCTTCGATGCTGCTACAGCCCTCATTCGGTCAGCCAGATCCTGATATCCTCTGATACGGTTCTGAAAAGCCTCTTTGTCCATCATAACCTTATGGTTTCCACTCTCATCTCCCTTATCAAGAAAGCCGATGGTTTCAAGCTGTTTAATAACATTTTCCGCCTGCTCGTGGTTAATGCTGAAATTCTCTTTTACAGCATCCACATTGATTGTCTTCTTCTCCATTGCATACATGCCGACTTTCTCAATCAGCCCGTCCATCAGCATATTTGCTCTTGCACTCTCCGGTGACGGGCTCATCTCGTTTCCCTTTTTCTGATTTTTCAGGAACTCCATCAGTTTGTTAAGCTGCTTTTCATCCCCATTTTTCAGATAATCGTCAAAGGTGGCAATTCTTCCTCCGCTAAGCTTCTGCAAAAGCATATTTGCTCTTGGCACTGCCTCTGTGTGAAAGATAATCTCTGTCTTTCCGTTTTTTCGGTCTGCATCCGGAAGTACCGAATAAAGAATGCCGTATTTCTTGGCATATTTTTCAACCTTCTTCATATCAGCTGTTGCAAACTCTAATACCTGAAGGTCTCCTCCTTTCATAAGCAGCTTTCTCATGGAAGTCCTGCCAAGGGACTTCTCATAATCAAGCATTCCCTTAAGAAAGTCGATTGCTTTTTGCATGGCAGCAATACCGCCACTGCCCACCTTCATTGCAATCTCAATTCCATCGTATGCGACCTCAATAATCTGGACCGCTTCTCTGATTTCCTCTGACATTTGCTTTCCTCCTCTCTTATAATGTTGGTTCTTTCTCCATAGGAATTACTTCCTGCTCCTTCAATGGTTCTTCTTTTGCTTCCGATATCATATTCTTGATATCACTTACATCTGAATCCTTAACAACTGATTCAGAAATATCAATTCCGTGTGCTGTAAGAAAATCAGTAATTCTCTTAACCGCTTTATCTTCCTCAATACGGTACATCTCAAGAGCTATCACAAGATTCTCAATCTGTTCTGCCCATTCAGGCTTATTATCTGCAAGCTGCATATACTTTGTCTGTACCTTCTCCCTGTCTGCATCTTTTTCCTGTAATTCTTCAATCAGCTTTTTCACAAGGTCCGTATCCCCGGTACGAAATGCATACTGGGCAATAAACTCCTTTTCTTCCATACCGAAATCCGCATCTGTCTCTTCCATAAGCTTCATCGCTTCTGTAATCATAATAAGACTCATTACACACCACCCCTTTCTGCCTTCAGGCTGTTCTGTAATGCTGCAAAACGGATAATGCTCTGCATCTTCTCCGGTGTCAGATTCTTATTGATGATAAGCTCAAGCTGTTCCTCATCAAGACCGCTTTCCAGTCCTCCTCGGATGGCATTCACCTGTTCCGGTGAAAGTTCCTTGTTAATGACCAGCTGTACCAGATCCTTATGAGACTTTTTCTTGAATGCGAACTTACTCATAATTCCCTCAAACACGGATGGTTTGCGATGCATATAATCAACATCCGTTCTTTGAAGCACCTTTTGATCCTGCACCAGCGTCATAGTGTAATAAACGGGGATTCCGCCAGCATTTGCATATACCGGAATTGCACCCGCCGGAATGGTTGCAGCCTGTTTTGGTATTGCTCCCTGCGTCTGCCCTACTGCCTGTGAATCATAATTCTCTTTCATCTCAATCTCTGACTGTTTTTCCACAGTCTCTTCCTGCAAATCAGTTCTCCCATGATGCTGCTCATCAGCTGCTTTTTCTTCTGCTGATTTGTACTTTTCAATGGTTGAGTTCTTTGCAATTATCGCCTGTCCCTGCTCCCTGATTGTCTCATCCCTCTGGGAAATCTGCTGTTCAAGGTCAGTATTTCTATCCTGCATGATTTTCATCTCCTTCTTTAAGTTTTCTAACTCTGTACGAAGCTGTGCTATGGTCTGCAATCCCTTATTGACTTCGTTCTGCTTGCCTTCAAGCTGTTCCGTAAATTCCCTGTTCTCCTTCTCCAGCTTTTCATTAAGAGAAGTAAGATTTTTAGCTACAGCTTCATCAAGGCGGATTGTTTCCATCTGTTTCAGCATCTTCTCGATTGCCTCATAATTCCCCGTATGGGACTGGACAGCCTCCGTAAGAGAACGAATCATTTCGGTAAGTTCCTTTGCCTGCTCCTTCTCAAGCGGTTCCTTTGTTATCGTATCCTCAGAAACCACTATTGCAGTCTGTACCTTGCCTAATGCTAGTCCAAATGCCTTTCTCATATCAAGAGCAGTATTTGTATCTGCCAATGCCTTCTCAATATCTTCAACCGGTATCTGCTTCAGATAAAGCTCTGTTGCCACCCTCATTTTCTCTGCATCATATTTTTTTGCACCAATAGATGCAACTACTGCCATGGGAATTTTGTTTCGATACATATCAGAAACAGCCTTCATCTGTTCAAAACTAAGTCCCCTGTCTGTATAATCATTAATCTCGCCCGGCATCAGCCCGTGTTCCAAATCTTCTTCAACTAGAGCTATGACCCTGGAATCCATGATTCTGTCCTTTACATCTCTAAGGTATGCCTGGACATCAACTGCCGTCATCTGTCTTTCCATCTGCATTTCCTCCTTCTTTCAAAAAAATAACAGCCTATCGTCTTGGCTGCTTCTCGTGTTCCATATTCTGTTCTTTTACTTCTTCCTGCTGTCTTTCAACTTCCTGTCCGTCTGCACCAACAAAATCTTTTCTGATAGATTCTGCAAGTTTCAACTCTTTCGATGCTTCCTGTTCCAGACTTTTCAGTTTTGCTCCTTCACTACGGTAATGCTCTTTTAATGCCTTTACCTCATCATAGGAATAGCCAAGCTCCTTTAATCTGCTCTCCAGCAAAAGCCATCTGTTATGCTCATCCTCGAAAAACACATCTCCGTTTCTAAAGGAATTTTCACACTCCAAAAGTTCATCCATCTCATTTGCAATATCATAAAGCTCCTTATTCTTGCTGTTTGCCCGGTAAATCCGGCTTTTCATGGCAGATGCCTCTTTTCTTTTATCCGTAAGATTATCTTCCACAAGTGCCAGATCAACTACGGAATGAATATCATGCCTTACAAGAAACTGATACTGTGCCTGCAATTTCTGCATCTTCTTAATCTCATCCCTGTACTTCCATGCCACAGAATAGGCTTTTTTCTTAAGCTTCCCAATCCGGTACAGCCTCGCATAATACTTTTTCTGTAACCCGGACATCTTTGCCCTTTTATACCGGCGCACCCTGCAATATACAATTCTTGGCTTGTTTTCTTTTATATATGAGGAAATATTCTCTTCATATATTCGCTGTCGGATGCGCTCTTCGGTATATTCCTCTCCCAGAGATTTTAGTCTTACAAAACGCTTCATTCCCTGTGGCTTGACTGCCAGATACTTTCCCTCGCCATTAGCATTTTTCACTTCATAGCCTTTGTTCTCAAGCATGGATACAAAACTTTCAAATGATGCTGCCTGAATGATACAGGCATCCACATCCCTTGCCACCATCCTGCTCCATACGAACTTTCCGTCACGGTAGGAATTCCATTCCTGATAGGAATCCCTTCCTCTTCTTTTTCCTGATTCTTCGTCAAGCTCAATCGTGGAAAGACCATACTCCTTACAGAGCCTGTTGGTAATTGGTTGGATATACTTCTCCCAATCCTCCTTCTGGTAATGATATTTCTTTCCATCCCTGAAGGATACACTGTTAAATACAATGTGACTGTGTGGATGCTCAGTATTGTCATGAACTGCAAATACTGCTTCATAATCATTTCCAAGATACTCTTTCACAAACCTCTCAGTCAGCTCAAATACAGTATCCGGACTAACTTCCCCTTCCTTAAAGGAAAGTATGATATGATACGCCTGCCGTTTATCTGTTTTGTTAAACTTTTTCTTTGTTTCTTTCATCTGCTCAAAGGCATTATCCACCTGACAGTTTATGGCTGATACAAGCCTGCCATTCTGTGTTTTTTCTGGAACAGTAATATATTCAAGGGCATACTTCAAATGCTTTCCATGAAAACTTCTTCCGCAATCCTTCATATGAAGAATCTTACTGATTGCCAAGCCGCACCACCACCTCTTTAACTGTATTGTTGAGTTTTTTCATATATGCGATAAGCTGCTGTCTGTCCTCTTTTGAATACAACTCATAATTGTGATGATGCACAATCTGGTTGATATTCACACCGATATGATTTACCTCATTTATCAGCTGTTTAAGCCCTTGTCTGATTTCCGGGTAATCGTTTGGCGTCTGGCTGATTAAAAGCCTTAAATATTCTGCCTCATTCATATGAAAAGCCTCTGCTTTTTCAGACAGAAGTCTGCTTTCAGCTGGTGTAAGTCTCAGCGTCTTTTTGACGCAATGAATCTTATCTGCCATTATCTGGCACCTCCCTTAACAGGCTCAGACCGGATAGAATCTGTAAGTTCCTTAACAGACTGGTCAATACCAACAAGTCCAAGTCTTTCAATGAAAGCATCTGCAAGCTGTACGGCAAGGGCTTCTATCTCTGCCGGGTATTTTGTCTGTTCAAACATCTTATCAAGTCTTATTTCATCCTGCTTTAAGCTTGCGAGCTTCACTTCCAGCGAACTCTTATCCTGTCCTTGTGAAAGCTCATTTAATTCCTGTGACGTGTAGCGGATCAGCTCATCATTCCACTCACACACAATGTCGATTACATCATCAAGTGAATATTGCTCTGCCTCATACTCATCAGTATTGATATCCACTCTGACAAGGCTTCCATCCTTATCTGTACCAAGCCTGTAATCATGACCTTCCATATAATTCAGAAGTATCTGTGCATCTTCCTTATTCATCACTTTGAACTCTTCATGCTCTTTCATCCAGTTCAAAAGTTCTTCCGGTTCTGTCATAAAGTGCATTTTTTCATCCATTGCTCCTGTACACCTCCTTATCCGTGTTTTGTAAATCTTTTCCTAATCTCTCTCCCATGAACTGTCCCAGTCCATGGCAAGATACGCATTAGAGACGGCTCTGCCTCCTCCAATGCATCTTGTCAGGGAGCTAACCCCCTGAAACCCCTGTTATTTCCCTTTACTGTAAAATATGGAGTGAAAAACTCCATCTGCACGAAAATACGGAGTATTTCAGCCATTTTACAGTAAAATATGGGTGACTTTTTTGAAGCCAAAAATCATAAAAATATTGCATACAGTAAAATATAGGGTAAATATTGCTCTTTACTGTAAAATATGATGCATTTTGGCATTTTCACATCAAAAAATGAGGTGCACTTTTTCTGTCCATTTTGGGGCTATTTGTGCCTTTACATGAGTTTCTGATGTGAAAAACCCACTTTACAGTGTTTTTTAAGGTATTTCCCTGTTTTTACTGTAAAGATTACACTGCTTTTCCTTTCTTGCTTTCACCAGCCATTCGTTGTAATCCTTGCAGCCTTTCGGTGGTGGAGAATCTGCCACTTCATAACCAAGTTCATAATACTTTTCCATCAGTTTCTCCGTCGCTTCCCTCCCAGCCTTGTCATTATCCAGACAAAACCTTATGCTTGATATCTGCGGATGTTCTTTTAAGAATGTTTCAAGCGGAGCATCAGCCACCATACCAAGGGCAATCATGTTACTCTCAAAATCCCTGTGAATATCCATATAGCTCATCAGGTCAATGGCTGCCTCAAATACCACCAGCTCTGTACTCTCTTCATTTGCAATATTAAATCCATACCGCTTATCATTTCCCGGCACATCACACTTAAATGGTTTTCCCTTCTTGTCAAACACACCTCTCATACTGGCAAATCTGGTAACACCTTCCTTGTCATTTCCTTTAAACACAATATTGTGATAAGGCATACTCTCATAGATAAGTCCCTGATTAACATAGAAGTTCACAACATCTCTACTGATAGCCCTATCGTTTGTGAGGTACTCATAAAGATAAGCATTGCTGTGTGCTGGTTGTGGCAACACAAAAGGTTTCTTTTCCACTTTCTTATATGGGACTTGGTATTTCAGTATTGGCTTTTCAGGAGTATCGTGGATTCTTCGATATCCGGCAAAATCTAATAACCAGAATACTGCTTCTTTGACATCCATACCGGCAAATACCCGTAAGAAGTCAATCTGTGAACCACCATTTTCTCCCTTTTCATAGCGCCTTGAAAATCTGCACCAGTGGCTCCGGTTATAAATTCTCATGGAATCCATTTCTTCCAGGGTGTAATAATTGCCAATCCTTTTCGGTGTGTATCCAAGGCTTGATGCAACTGCCACAAGGTCAACCGACTTTGCGATTACAAGCTCATCCTCTGTGAAATTCTGCATCCCATCACCTTGCCTTTCCCTGCTCTGCCACCAGTCCGGAACTTAAATCAAGTGATTTATAATTCGTTTCAAGAAAAACTTTCGGTGTATCCATCAGTTTTTTCTCTTTGAAGCTGAAATACTGTAAATTATCCCCACCTACGATTACATGATCCAAAAGTGGTATTCCCATAAGCTCACACATCTTAGCCATACGGTCCGTCATCATGGTGTCATGCTTGCTTGGTGTAAGATTTCCACTTGGATGATTGTGCATAAGCATTATTGTCGCTGCATTGGAAAGAATACTGGCTTTGAAGATTTCTCTCGGATGAGCCATTGATTCATTCAAACATCCAATACTTGCAAAATGGCAGTTGATCGGTGTTCCGTCTGTTTTCATGTTGATTACACACAATACCTCTCTGTCCATTTCACACAAATGCTTTCCCAAAAGCAGGACTGCATCTTCCGGCTTCGTTATTGGGTGCCCCGACATAATCGGGGCATCCTTTACAAGCCTTACCGAGACAACATCAAGGTTGAACGGATTCTTTTCCTTCATCAGAATCACGCTCCTCTCCCAGCTCCACATGAATAATAATCTCATCTGAGCTTTCATTTACCATTTTCACAAGCTCCTCCATTGTTATCTCTTTTTCCATGGCAGCCTCCTATCTGGTCTTGCCTGCTTCATATACCATAGGTGCTTCCGCAACAATTCCATCAAGACGCTTATTCGGAGTATCTGTTGCAAGTGTTACCTTGCGAAGGTCTTTGTCATAGTGATATACCTGATTGGAAAGTCTCTCATCAAGAGCCACCTGATCCATATTGATTTCAGCCACCATTGCAGCCAGTTCATTCGGATTGCCCATATCTGTACTTACTGCGATAACCTCATGGATTGAACTTGGCATGATATAAAGGTCTGAACCAAGCTTTTCGGCAAGGTCATGGAGTCCGTCCTCATAAAGCATACTGACTGCTCCGTTGATTCCCTTGTTATTGCTGATTACATACATCTGCTGTTCCGGTGGCATCTCACCAAGCATCATATCTGCAATCTCAGGCGGCATACCATCCTTCATAAAGATTTCTCTCATCACATCATTCATTGATTTAACAACTGGTGGTAAAAGTCTCTTTGTATTCTCTGCGGCAAGCTTGAACAGCTGCTCCTCTGTGAATCCAAGAGTATCTGCAAGTCCGTTATGGACAGGTGTTGAAGCAATTCCTTCCCCGTCAATCTTTACCACCATACGATAGATAACCGACAAATCCTTGAATTCCCTGTGGGGCATATTGGCAAGCATTTCTTTGTTCTGCTCTGTATTGATAAGCTGAAACACAATTTTATCCTTTGCACATTCAGCATTTGTCAGCTCACTTACATTGATACTCTCCTTCTGTTCCATTGCCTTTATAAAACCTTCTGCAGCTCTCTCAAGAGTTGCATTCAGATTCTCTGTTGTAACATAGTCCTCATACATATGGTTGACATAGATTGTCGGACTGATGTTCATTCCCGGTTCATTTACCCTGATTGATAATCCGTCAAGTGTGCGGTTCACCTTATCTACCGGTCTGATTTCCACCTGTGCATCCTGATACTTCTCCGGTAAAAACTCTTTGAATTTTTCTCCTACTACTCCTTTAAAAATCTCATATTCCATCATATTACGATTCCTCCGTTTTCTTAATAAAAATAGCAGGGAACATAAGTCATTAGCTTACATTCCCCGCCGGGTTACTTGTTACTATTTGGTTTTACGCTTCCTCTGCTCCATCTTCTTTCTTTTTCCAGAATGCTGCAAAAAGTCCAAGTGCAAGAGCTCCAAGACCTAATCCGGCGTAAAGCCAAGGATTGAAGTTATCTCCTGTCTGTGGAAGCTTTGGTTCTGTCGGTTTGTTTGTGAGTGATAAAGTATACTCCACACACTCAGGTGCATTGTCATCATACTGTAAAACAACATCGTGTACAGTTTCATCAAGAATATATCCTTCCGCTGCCTTTGTCTCTACAACATAGTAATGGATGTCTTCCTTGAAAGAGCCATCTTCGTTATAGATACAGATTGGAAGTTCTTTTGATTCTGCATGACCATCTTTGTCAGTTACAACAGTTTCAATGACCTTTCCGTCCTTATCACGGATTTCAAATTCTACTCCTGCGATAGGCTTCTTTGTCACTTCATCTGTCTTTTCAATAATAATCTTACCTACAGCATATTCATCCTTCATGGATACCTCTTGGATTTCTGCTGTCTCAGTTACCTCAAACTCTACATCTTTGGCAATCTTATATCCATAAGGAGCTGTTTCCTCACGAAGAGTATATTTTCCAACCGGAAGTCTCTCTATCATGTGATTCTTTCCAGCCTCAGAGGTCCAGCTTTCCACTACCTTTCCTTCTGAATCAATTACTGATAACTTGGCACCTGCAATTTCCTTCTCGCCGGTGATATCAGTCTTTGAAAATTCTACCTTGATTGGTGCATTTTCAAATTCAGCTGTAAACTCGATGACAGTTACATCTTCGCCCTGGTAAGATGCATCCACATCAAATACCTCGTCAGAATTCACATATCCCTTTGGAGCTTCGATTTCTTTCACATAATACTGTCCAAGTGGAAGGTCTGAAACAAAGGTTACTGTTCCGTCTGCACCTGTGACTGCTTTCTCGATTCTTTCATCAGCTGCCACAATGACTGTACCCTCAGAATTTACGATGTCCTCTTTTGCAAAAAGACCGAATACCGCACCCTCTAAAGGCTTCTCTGTCTCTGAATCAGTTTTAACAACTGTAATCTTAACCTTCTGCCTTTCATTGGTTACATCCATTCCGGCATATACCACCTCTGTGTCCTGATCCACATAAGAAAGGTCTGCTTCGATAGGTGTACTGTCTAAAACAAATCCTTCAATGGTTTCTGTTTCCACAAGATAATACTTGCCAAGTGGCAATTCCTCTATGCTTGCAATACCATTGTCATCGGTTACGATTGTTGCTACCAGTTCATCCTTTTCAAAATATACGGTGTCAAGCCCGTCAGGACTTACAATGTCTTCTGCCGCATATACTTCAAAGGTTACTCCGGCAAGGGATTTCTTGAAGTAATTGAAAATGAAATCGTACCAGTGTCCCTTGATAAGGGTCTTGTCTGTTACAAATTCACCATCCTTGTTGATGATGATAGAACCTGTAGGCACTTCATCCTTCATTACAACGGACTGGATATTTTCTGTGTCCTCAACAGTAAACTGAATGTCTGTTGCTCGAAGATATCCGTATGGTGCAAATTCTTCACGAAGAGTATAAGTCTCACCTACTACCAGCTTCTTGATTACATGTTTCTCTCCGCTGACGGAAGTCCATGTCTCAATGACATTTCCATCCTTGTCAATAACACAAAGAGTTGCTCCTGAAAGCTCTGCACCGCTTGTGATATCCTCCTTGGAGAATTCAAAAGTAGTTGTAGTATTAAGGAATAAGCTGCTGTACTTGGCAACCTTGATATCCTGTCCCTGATACTGTGCATCAAAGGCGATTACTTCCTCGTTTGTCACATATCCGGCAGGTGTTTCCATTTCTTTTGCAAAATACTTGGCAAATGGATAATCCTTTGTGAAGCTTACGATACCATTCTCATCTGAAACTGCTGTCTCAAGTAAAGTACCTGCTTCTATGATAACTTTTCCATCAACATTTCTGATGTCTTCATCTGCATAAAGACCAAATACTGCTCCAGAAATAAGCTCATCTGTCTCAGAATCTTTCTTTTCTACAGATAATGATAACTTCTGTCTGTCATTGGTAAATGCTGCTGTTTCATAAATTACAGGCGTATGGTCATCCACATAAGCAAATGTTACATACTGTGCATACTGATTCAGAACATATCCGTAAGGAGCTTCTACTTCAACAACCTTGTATTTTCCTAATGGAAGATTCTTAATAACTGCTTTTCCATCATCTCCGGTAACAAGTGTTGCCACAAGCTCGCCCTCAGAATAATACTTTGTTCTGTTGCCATCAGCGTCTTTCTGCATATCAGCTGTAAAGATATCCTCAGCTGCATAGACTTCATACTTGGCACCTGCAAGGCTTCCCTCACGGTACACGAATGACTTTTCATCTGAATCAGCGAAAAGACCACCCTTATAAGAGTCAAGAACTTCTCCCTTCTTCTCTACGGTAAGTTCACCCACAACAGGTGCATCTTCGTAATCCACTGTAATGATTGCTTCATAAGTCTCCGGATCAATCTCATATGCTGTATCCGTATCTACCGCTACCTTTACATAAGTCTCGTTTACCACATATCCAAATGGAGCTGCAATCTCCTCAATTCTGTAATTACCAAGCTTTAATGCCTCCGGTAAAATCAAATCCCCGTCCTCATCCGTAAAGAATGAAGTGTGTGTCACCTTGGAAGGATAAGTTGTAATCATGGATACATATTTTTCAGTATCAAGATTAAAAATCTTAAACTCTGTGTTTGGGATAAGAACTGTCTGCTTTGTATCAGCATCTTTCTTTACCACACGAAGTTTTGCTGTAAACTCACGGTCAATGAAAACTCTCCATGTCTGAGGCTTTGTTGGATTGTTCTCCACAATCTTTACCTCAAAAGGTTTGATTGTTTCCATGTTGTGAGGTGTTTCTGTTTCAAGTACCACATACGTTCCATAAGGAATTGCAATGGAAACTGCATGACCCTTTTCGTCTGTGTAAATGGACTTTGCTCCATTCTCACCGATAACAACAGGTGTTGCACTTTCATAATCATAAGTGCCGTCTGCCTTAACCTTCAATGATGATTTCAGGTAAGCAGTAAAGCCTGCTCCTGCAAGAAGAGGAGCTTCTGTATCATCCCCATTGTCTGATACTTTGATCAGCTGGAATGGCTGCTTAATTACCTGCTCCTTGGAAGTTGTGCTTCTAAGAACCTGTGGTATCAAGTCTCCTTCATAATCGCATACCACATCATGCTCTTCCTCATCCAGAAGATATCCTTCGGATGGTGTGATTTCCTTCACATAGTATTTTCCAAGATAAAGGTTATCAATGGAACAAGCACCCTTTTCATCTGTTGTAAGAGTTGCAACAAGGTCTCCAGCCTTAAAGATTACTCCTGTTTTCCCGTCCGGATGAACAATGTTCTCACGGGCATACAATCCATATACTGCTCCTTCAAGCTTTGCATCGCCCTGTGGAACTGCTTTTCCGGTTTCCTTATCTACCTTGAAAATCTGAATCTTTGCAGTAGTTCTGTCATTCTTGAATGTGTGTGCAAAGGTTGCCTTTGCCTTATCCTGAGACATTACATTGAAATTGAAACTGTAAACATCATCGCTGTTACGGACATAATTTACAGGTGCTTTAGTCTCTGCGATATAGAAGCTGTTGCTGATTGGAAGGTCTACGGTGTAAGTTGCCTTTCCGTCAGCTCCGGTTGTTACTGTCTGAAGCGCTGCTCCTTTAGTAACAATCACTCTGCCATCATAGTTTTTGATGTCATTTCCTGCATAAAGAGTGTACTGACCGCCTGTTAATGGATTATCCGTATCGGAATCCTTTTTCACAACGGATACTTCCGCCTTCTGTCTGCTGTTTTTGATTGTCGTTGATTCTGCCTGAACCATTACATTCTGGTCCTTGTACTCAATCTTAACAGTCTGAGGAGTTGTATTAATGGTATATCCGTCAATGCTCTTTGTCTCTGTAACCACATAAGTTCCAAGATGAAGGTCTGATAACACTGCCTGACCGTCACTTCCGGATACAAGATTCTCAGCAATCACATCACCTTTGTTATAAACCTTTGTTCCGTCTGCCTTATAGATGTCTGCTCCGGCAGTTACCTTAAATGTGGCTCCCGGAAGCTTCCTTGTCTCATAAGTGAAGTTGCTGCCATTCCATCCAACAAGAACTTCTCCCTCTTTGTAGATTGTGATAGAACCAAGCTGTTCTTTATTAGTAGCCTTAATACCGGTTGTCTGTCCGGCTTTGACTGTTAAGGTATGAACCTTACCGGATAAAACATATCCCTTTGGTGCAGTTATTTCCTTTACATAGTAAGTCCCTGCAACCAATGCCTTTGACTTTGCATATCCGTTACTGTCTGTTGTCATTTTGCCAACAAGATTTGTGCATCCGCTGTCGGAATAGATTCCATATACTGCTCCTGCAAGCTTCACACCACTGGACTCATCTGTTTTTGTGATTTCACCATATCCAATATTCTCAGTCTTAACTTTGATATATGCTGATATAGGGTCAGCAGATGGCTGCTCTGAAACAAATTCCTGATCTCCGGAGTTTCCTGTAAGCCAGAATACACAGCTTGAAGTAGTATCAACTGCTCCGATAGTTGACTTGAATGATCCAAGTGTAGCTGTTGTATTTACTGACTTGGTGTAAACTGTCATGGAATTACCACTCTTTGATACGCTGAATCCGTCAATGGAAAAATCAAAGTTTCCAAGCACTCCGTTAGAATCGGTAAAAGTGTACTCAAATCTCTTATTGCTTTCATTCCACTTAAGCTCATAAGTTGTGGCATCACTCTTGGTCTTTGATGCAAAACTTGGTCTTGTGGCATTGTATGAAGCATTGATCTTATCTCTCAATGTCTCATAATACGAATAAGAAGATGATGAATCCGGTGCACAGGCACAAAGTTTGCTTGCTGCCGAATCCGCACTGCCCGTTCCAAATATGCCATTTACAATAATCCATACCATGGACTGGGTGGCAATAAATTTATTACGCTGGTCATTTGTCGGTGCTTTTGCCTCTGTTGTGGAATAACCATAGTACATACAATAAGCAAGAAGCTTCTCCTGTGCTGCTGAAAGATTGGTATTCGGATTGCTGTCACTGTTCATAAGCTGTCCGCCCTTCGCCGACAATCCAAAGTTCATGCAGTATGCCGAATGACCATCAATCATTGCATACAAAATGCTGCCTGTATGCTTACTGTTAAATTCACTGATTACCCCATGGTCTTTCGATGATGCAACCCAGAATGCAATATTCGCACTTGAACTGGCAGCGAAAGCTGTAGTACCATTCGTAAACAGTGTGGTAAACATGGTTAATATGGCAAGAAAACCAGCCATAAATCGTCTTAATTTCTGTTTCATTCGATTTTCCTCCTAAAAATTTATAATAGAAGTGCACCTAGATTTCTCTTTGCACTTCTCATTGACTACATGCAGAAAAAGAGCAGGCATAAGTTTTTGGCTTATACCTGCTCTCATGATGCAGTCTGTATTCTTTTATCTGTAGCAACGGAACTCATAGAAAGTTTCGCCTGATGTTTTGGTTGTACCAGTATATCTGATATTAAAGACATTATCTGACTCCAGAAGTAACATATCAGCAATATACTTTGCTATTGCTTCCTCACTTCCTAGTGCCCTTCCGGATGTTGTTGTAGCTTTGTTTAGGTCAACATTGACAAATACGCTGTAATAGCTGTCTTCCAATCCGTCCAGAGGATAATATTCATCATACTCTTCCTTCGTAATCTTTCCTGCATTCAGATTGTCCTTCAAATGCTGCTCTGTTGTCACCATTCCACCAGCCTGACACTTTGAAATTGCAAGGCTTACCACCTTTTCCGGGCTGTAAGATACTGCCTGTGGTTCTGGTTTTGGTTCCGGTTTTTCTTCCGGCTTTTCTTCCGGCTTTGAATTTTCCTCCGGTTTCGGCTGCTGCTCAGAAGCTGGTTCGCTCTTTGTGTCTTTTGGCTGTTTCCCAGATTCCTGACTATCAGAGCTTTTATTTTCTTCCGACTGCTTATTATCAGCAGTTTTTTCCTCAGATGCTATATTATCTGATTGGTTATCCTTACCGGTATCCTTTGTATCAGCAGAAGAATCCACCTCTGTTACAGCCTCGGTGCTTTCCTGCTGGGCTGTTCCCGCATCCTCGGTTTCAACAGTTACAGCTTCAGTTGTCGGTTCAACTGTTTCATTAACAACCTCTGTACTTTCTGTATTCGTTACTTCCGTACTCAAATCTTTATTTGAGCCACATCCGACACTTCCTATCAGTACTACGGATAATAAGAAAAATAATAGTTTCTTCATATGAATCACCTATTCCCTTTCCGTAAGAGGGATAGGCTTGTGTCCTCATGACAAACTGACCTGTCCACTCTTACTCTATGTGAACAATTTATTCGGTTGTCACGGGACATCTTCTATAGGACTGTCCCGTATTCTGTGCATTGTTAGTCTCCTTTCATTTTGCTTTTTTCTTTACACAGTTACAAGCTTCTTCATAGCAAAGAAATACTTTACCAGTCTGCGATTCTTAAGATAATTCTCAAATCGAAACTTCATAAGCCACACCCCCTTTCATGGTGTTCCTGCACCTACAAAAGCCATAAACACTCTGAATACCAGATTAAGCAGAAGCAGAAAGATTTTTGCCACCTCCAATACCAGTCTGAGTATTCCTAATACTATTTTTAATATCCATTTCAATATGGTAAGTAACACATTTCCGATTCCGCTTATTACTGCCATAGGCTTTACTCCTCTCCAAAATTTCCCTGGGCAAATAATACCGACATTTCCTCTAATGCCGCATCAGTAGGCTCTGCCTCTTCCTCCGGCTTATCTGAGTTTTTCTTTTGTTCTGCATTTTCCGGTATCATCTGCATCATCTGTTGCATAAGCGCAGGCGTAACAACCTGCTGTGTATTCATGGCTGCATTTCCAAACAACTGTGCAACCTCTTTCATCACATCGGCTTTTATCTGAAGCTTTGCTTCTGATAACTCCTGTCTGGTTACATAACCCTCAAGATTCTCCTTTTCATTCTTTCCGCTCTTTGTAAGACTCGCTCTTGAAGCATCATTGATATACTGAATCACAGCCTTAATCACAAAGTTTGAAACAGATTTGTGAATATCCGTATTCAAATCCTCCAGTGTTCGGTATATCTTCAAATGGTCCGGATTATTCAGATTGAGATGAAAACTGTACTGTTTACTTCTTTTTGCCATCTTAGGTTACCTCCCGCTTCTAAGTGCTATTTTTGCCATTGTCTCAAAGCCTTTGGCATTTGCCTTTACATCAAGCACATAGTGGATATTGGACTGCTGATATCTTCCGAAATTTCTCATAACGACTGCCCCACCACCTACAAAGTAGACTGGAACCATATCAAGACTGTAACCACACTCGGTCTGATAACGGTACACCTTATCCACAAAATCCTGAATCTGCTGATCCATAATCTCCTTAAAGTCCTTTGGAAGCTCTGTCTTTCCGGTTTTCATATATTCCTGAATCTCTGCTTCATCAATCTTTCTGTTTTTGACCTGTATCGCCACTCGATTAATGGCTCTCATACACTTAATCAAGCCCTCATTCTGCGTATCACACTTACTGTTGTCAGGCTTCTTGTTCACTATCAGCATACTGTCAACAGTCCATGAGCCAACATCAATGACAAGTGCCTTTTTACCAAAGGCAGGGAGCATCCCTGCTACTGCTGCATAGCACTGAGGATATACAAGCACATTTAAAATATGGATTGTATAAAGCTTCTGTTCAAACCCGAATACCACATCCCTATTTTGGGACAGGTAATCAATAAATGGTTTTCTCTCTGCTGAAAATCTTGTGAGAGGAAGCCCTACCGCAAGAACCACATCAGCCTCACTCTTTCCTCTTATCTCTAATTCCTTTGCCATTGCCACCAAAGTCAGTAAATAAAAGTTTTCATTTTCCACCTTGCTGTCCAATACCTCCAGTCTTTCCTCACCAACTGCAAAGTATCTGTCATCATACTCAAGCACATTATCGTGAAATGCCGGAGCATTTGCTAATTCCTTAATGGAAGTATTGAAACAGGTATTGCTTGTTTTCATCTGCGACCAGCCATGGTCAATTCCAATTACTTCGATATTATTGTTCATTCTGTGTTTCCTCCACTTCTTAAATTCTCGCCCTAACATACTCTAAATCTCCTGTATAGGGGGTATCCACCAGATACCAGTTACGGGCAATATCCATTTCCATCCGGGTTTTTACCCATTTGTCATCAACCTTGACTTCTAAGCATTCTCCACAATGGAACCCGGTATGTTCCCATAAATCTGATACCAGCAATCCATATCTGCCATTCTCACTGTTATAGCCCAGTCTGCCTTCAATCTTCTTTTCTTTATTTGTCATAGCCATCCCTCCCGATATACTGCTTTGATTTGTTTTCAACTGCTTTTCTTTATCAAATGTTTCTCTACTTCGTATCTCCGCTATTCTTTGTTCTGATATAGCTGATACTCTAACTGCTGAATACAGTATCAAATAACTGCCTGCAATAAGAATTATTACGAGGACTTCAATTAGCACTTTACTCATACAATCTCTTCCTTTCAAAATAAAAAGTAGGACTATATCAGCCAAACGGAATATCTCCGTGTTAAATGCTAATTTAGTCCTACCTAAATAGAATCTATTAAATTGTCACCTCACTTGGATGCACGAACCACACTCAGGTCATGACTCCTGAATTGTTGATGCAATGTTTGGATTTCGGTTTGATTTGTCAGCGCTGCCTTATCTACCGATAAAATGGTATAAAAATAAGGACTAAATTAGTGCTAACCCCTTGATTTTACTGGGTTTCTCTAACTTTGTCCTTATTATAACGCGCTCATCATCCAAAATTATGCAATCAAAGTCATCCGGTGCATATTTTCTCAAATGCTCATCACGATTTAAGGTCTGTACCGTTGCAAAAACATAATCCCTGTCATAATCACTGTACCCAGCACCGACAAGTCCCATAGAAACTGATTTATCAAAAATCTTTTCGTATGATTTTTTTGTCTGTCTTGCAAGCTGACCTCTGTGTACGAGAAACAGTACTCGTTTAAAGCCCAGCTCGCGCATGGCAAACGCAGATGCATATGTTTTTCCGGTACCCGTAGCTGATATGAGAAGTGCCCTATCCTCACCTTTTTCCAGTATTTTTCTCAGATTTGTGATAAAGCCAACCTGCATTGCATTTGGCTTTAATCTGTATTTTTCAATTGATGGAATTTCCTCGCTCTTTGCAATCTCACGCTGTCTTTTTATGATTTGATAGCGCTCTTTATACTCCTCATAAAAGTTGTCAAAGGAAAGAGCATAGCGCGAATTCCAAAGCTCATTGTATTCCTCAACAATCTGCTTTGCCACCTCTCCCTGCTCTGTAGAAACAACCTTTGTATTCCACTCTCTGTTGCTCGTAAGTGCGGCGCTTGTCATATTTGAGCTTCCGATAATGATTCGGTAAATCTCTTCTTTTTTGAATATATATCCCTTTGTGTGAAAGCCTTCAGCGGCCTTCTCCACATCATACATTTTGAGCGTGATGTTCGACAAACCGTGAAGCTTCTCAAGCGCCTTTGGTTCACTGAAATTCAGATAATTTGTGGTGAGAATTTCTCCCGGAATACCATTTTTCTCCAGCTCCTTAAGCGTCTGGAGCAATGGCGTAATGCCTCCCATCGTGATAAACGCAACGCTTATCTGAAATTTGTCACAGGACATCAGCTCATCTTCTATTGAGGATAATACTTTTTTGCCTTCTTTATGGTTGTTTGACAAAAATTGTGGCTGATAAGCCAGGCTTGAATTGTATCCACTATTGATGAAGCCGGTTTCCAAACCGGCGCGTAGTTCTGCTATTTTTTGTTTATTCATACTGCCTCCCACAGCTCATTCCATCCTGCATAGCCCATCGATACAAAGTATCTAAACCATATGCGCCATGCATCATAAAACAAGCTGTCTTTGTTCTCCTCAGCCAATGTTACCAGGTCAGCACACCTTACTACATAATCCTTATCCTGTGTGAAACGACCTGTTAATATACCATTTTTGTAAAGCTCATACAGATTTTCAAGGGCAGCCTTTGCTGTAGACATATCAAAATTGCAGGCCCCACTTTCGTTGATTTCATTGAATTTAAAGCACTCCCTATAATTTTTTTCTATAACGTTATCTGATACTTTATTTTCCATATTATCACATTCATCCCTTTAGCACCATCTCATGCCACTCTTCTCCGCCCCAGGTAGAGTCAGCAATTCCCAGATCCTGCAATCCAAACTTCTTATACATCTCTACCTTCTGCTCTAAGCATGTCAGAAACAGTTTTTTTCGTCCATTTGCCTTTTCACGCTGACTGTAGCGGTACACGAGCTCTCTGGCAAGGCCCTGTCCACGATACTCCGGAAGCACGTCAAGGCCCAGAAGCATCACATTTTTACCGTTTTCATCGCATAAATCGATGTCCGTGAAGAACTCATCCCTGAACTTTTCCTCGTCTGTTGCCACACCATTTAAAAAGCCTGCCAGCTTACCTGTTGATTTATCAACTGCCACGAGAAATAGCTGTGGTACCTTTGCAATTCTCTCTGTCATTGCCTTTGGAGAGCATGCTTCATTCGGTGGGAAACATATCTGCTCAATTGCTATTGCCTGTTCTACCTCGTCTGGGTTTATACTTCTAAATTCAAAATTGTCTGTCATTATTTTATACCTCATTCTTCTGTTTACCATATGTTAAGATTTTTTGTATAAGTATATAACCAAAATCAGCCACAAAGGCATTTTACTGCTTTTACGACTGATTTACATTGAAACCTGACAAAAACCTCCTTTTTGCTTTAATGATAAACTCAAAGCGCAAAGGAGGTCAATGTTCATTTATGAATACCTACAATTAATTACGAAAGAACGATAATGCTTCCTTCAATCCATCAGACTCATTATTCATGTGTTCTGCCATTTCTGAAACTCCGTGCATCATCGCATTGAGTTCCTCGATGTTGGCATTCATCTCTTCAGTTGCTGCGGCATTTGCTGCGCTGACGTCTGTCAGGCTGTTGCTGCTCTTCGTGATGTCATCGTTCAGCTCAATCATCGCAGTGACAAGCTCTTCGATTTCATCAGCTTTTTCTGCCGTCTTTTGAATCTGCTCATCAAGTGAGCCAAATTCATCGAGTACTGCCTTAATCTCTTCCTTCTGCTTGGCATTGTCCTCGACGATGGTGCCGGATGCCTGTACACAATACCTGCACTCTTCAACCAGTGATGATATTATCTGCTTGATATTCTCAAGCTCCGTATTGGTATTGTCTGAGAGCACTCGAATCTCCTGTGCCACTACTGCGAAGCCTTTTCCTGCATCGCCGGCTCTGGCCGCCTCTATAGATGCATTGAGTGACAAAAGATTGGTTTCACTGGATATTTCCTCAATGACAGAGACAATATTGCTCACCTTGTCAACCGTAGTATTTACAGTTTCTATGCGTTTTGAAATTGCTGAGATACCCTCATCCATCTTGTGGCTGCTATCCTGCATGGATTTAATCTTGTCATTCATGATTTTACTGCTATCCTGCACTGCTGTCGTCTGGTTTTTGATTTCATCAACAGAGGCATTAATGTCCTTTGTTTCATTGCTCATCTCCAGAAGATTTTCATTAATTTTGGAAATAGATGCTGCCATGCCTGTAGAGCCCTCTGCAACATCCTCGACTGCCTTGGATATCTCGTTATTTGCAGCAAGTGTCTGACTGCTTGTGTCATTGAGCTCATAGCTGTTTGATGACATCGTATCACTGGAATTTCTTATCTTTCCGACTATACTTCCAAGCGATTGTGTGAGCTCCTTCATCTTTTCTATAATCAGGCCTATCTCATCATTTGACTCCTTGACCACACTGAAATCTGCCTCAATATTACCATTGGCAACATCCTCAATTATTGTACTGACCTTTACAAGCGGTCTCATAAGCCTGCGTCCCATTATGAATGAGATAATAATTGCAATAAGCACAACAATAGCAATGATTCCAACGGCAACTCCTGTTACAGTAGTGATTCCTGCAAGTGCCTCAGACTCATCTGCTGTAAGCACAAGTATATTTTCATTGTTCAAAATCGTATATGCCGAATACTTTGTTGTTCCATTGAAATCATATTCTACAACAGTCGTGCCCGGTTTTTTGCCATCCTGAAGCTGTTGTACAACTCCTTTAATTACGGCATTCTCAACAGGCTGTCCAACCTTTTCCTTTGTTGGATGATAAAGCATTGTGCCATCATTCTTTACCACATAGACATATGAGCTGTCCATACCTTCGAGCTTTACATCGGAAAGACTCTTAGCGTATTCATCATAGTCTAAATCCTCTGTATCTGCATTGCTGATCTCATTCTCCACAATTTTTGATGTTGTATTGATAACATCTACCATGGTATGCTTTGTGCTGTCTGTAATTTGTTTTTTGGAGCTTTCAAGAATAAATACCATACAAATTACATTTGAAACTATAACAGCTAAAATCACCATTACTATGATTTTGGCTGCAAATGTACCCCTTTTTTTAGTTTTACTCTGTTCCATATGACCATCTCTCCTATCCTACTGCTACTCCTTTAGCTTAAAATTATAAGACAATATTACCATTTTTGGTGAAATTATACAATAGTTTATCAGTAAATAAAAAATTTATCTACATTTTGCCTTTGATTAATTTGTCGCGCAAATAGGGTTAATGTTCAATCATAAACAGTTATACTATCTATTCCACATTCTTTAGTGCCATGTCCATCGGGATTCTCTTTATTCTGCTGAAATCAAATACTGTCACTATCAGGTAACCGATGAGCACGAACGCAAACATCTTTACATAGCCGACAGGTGTCATATGGAATGAAAACCATCCGCTGAAGGTCTGAAGCATTATGCGCCATACAATGTCCATCACCTTTGCACCAAGCACTACGCTGATGATATCCGAGATGACCACCACAATTGATGTTGAGACCAGATAAAGACTTGCAATTTCTCTGTTGTCGTAGCCTAAAATCTTTGTCATCGATATGGCTGTCTCATTTTTCTCGATGATGAGCTTCGTGAGCAGATATATCATGACGGCTGAGAGCAGTATGCAAAGCACCTGGAAGTACTGCATGTATGAGCCCATGGAGTGGTCGAGCTGGTCTGCCATTTTGGTGATGTCGCGTATCGTGATTGTTGTCGCGATATTGCTCTCATCGATATCCTTTATCTTTGTATCCGACAAAAATCCGCTGAATCTGCCATCTGCAAAATCAAAGGTATCCGCGAAATACTCTATCGGCATAAACACCGCGATGCTCTGGGATTTATCGTAGGTTCCCTTCACCTTGAATTTGTATGTTTTTTTCTCGTACTGTGCATCAAGCTTTATTGTATCGCCCGGTTTTATACCATATTTATCTGCAAATGAGTCTGATATGTATACCTCGTTATCCTTAAGCGAATCCATATCCTTAAGCTTTACGTATGCACTGTCTGTTTCCACTCCGTAGACAGACACCTCCTCGTCAAACTCATCTGTTCTCCTTAAGAGCGATGTCATGTCAAATTTCTCTGCATCACTGTTGTCGGTTTCAAGCACGTTTCCATCTGCATCGACATAGGATTTAAGTACGTACTGGTATTTTGCAAACATCATACTGTCGGTATTTTTCTTGTAATAATCAAGTGTATCCGGCATACCGACTGCCATCGCGAGCATTACCATGATGAAAAATATTCCCACAAAGAGTATCAGATAGTTTGCCACATTCTGGAACATGATTCTCAGTCTGAAACGGCTCATGAAGCTCCAGCGCGGAAGCCGCATTGCTTTTTTGCGCTTTGTTTTCTTAAGGTCATGACGCAGAAATTGAAGCGGTGTGTGCTGCATCATGCGAATTATTACGATAAGATTTACAACCAGCATGATAATCACCGGAGCAAGCGTTGTTTTTATGAATGCACCCGGATTCCAGATTGTGTGATATGTCGGCAGGCTGTAGCTGTTGTAATACATGCCCACAACCACATCCTTGAATACCGTATAGCCCAGTATATTTCCTACTACTGCTGCCAGAAATGTCACAATGACAGGCATTGAAAGGTAATGCCTAATAAGCTCGCCCTTTGTATAGCCCGACGCGCGAAGCGTGCCTATCGCTGATGATTCATTTGCTATCGTATTGCTTATGGTCACTGCAAAAATGAATGCGATTATCACGATAAGAATGTCTAAAAGCACTCCTCCCATGGCCTTGTCTGAGCCCATATCGTCCGTGGCAAAATTTATTGCCGGATTTGAGTAGCGTGGTGTGTAGTCCTCCACCTCATTGCCCGCTGCCATAACCTGTGACACCATCGCCTCCAGAAAGTCATCTGATTTTTCCTTCTGCTCTATGTCGTCAGCCGGCTCATCCTCGTATTTCCATGCATATGTATAGTGAATGCTCTTGTTAAGGCGGTCAAAGCCCTCCTTTGTCACCATTGCCACGTCAAACTTTATCGCATCAAACATCATATCGGTCTTCTTTTCATGCAGTGTGGAGTAATTGACATATGCGATAAGGCCCGATACCTTGAATTCTTTTCCGCTGACTTTTATCGTGTCGCCAACCTTCATCCCCACGTTGTCTGCATGCATTCTGTCCACAGCGATTTCGTTCTCATTTTGTGGAAAAGAGCCCTCGATGAGACATGCAAGGTTGATATCCCCGGTCTTTGTGTATACACGGATAGTTCCGTCCTTTTTGCCGTCTGCGTCGTAGTCCTCAGTCTCATTGCGATAGAAATTCTCGTAGAGCGTGACAGGAGTTTTGCTGCTATCACTGTCTTTTTCGTCTGGAGCTGTTTTTACCTCGCCTGACTCGATAGCCGTAACAAGCTCGCTGTCAGCCTTATCCTTCAGTTCAAAATGTCCATCCTCCTGCTTGTATTTACTTACCCCCTCATCCGCAGAGGTGAGCATACTGTCGTTTGCCACATACATTCCGGATACAAAGCCGATTGTCAGCACGAGGAAAAGAAATACAACGAGATATTTCTTCCAGTCACCGATAATTTCCTTTGGTATACGCTTTATCAGAGGATTTTTTATCTTTTTCCTGCTCATAGGTCAAATCCTCCTTACCACTCAAGCTCTTCGGCCGAAACCTTATTTGTATTGATATCGTTGTGGCGCACGGCTCCGTCTCGTAGCTTTATCACATGGTCTGCCATGTTTTTGATGGCCTCATTGTGTGTGACCATGATTATGGTGTTTCCGTACTTTTTGTTGACATCCTCTATGAGCTTCAAAATCTCCTTTGAGGTGTTGTAATCAAGCGCTCCTGTAGGCTCGTCGCAGAGCAGTATATCCGGATTTTTCACGATTGCACGCCCTATTGACACACGCTGCTGCTGTCCGCCTGATAACTGGTTCGGAAGCTTGTAACGGTGCTCGTAAAGCCCCAGCGTGTGAAGCAGCTCATCGATATCCAGTGCGTTGTCAGACAGATAAGCGCCCACCTCGATATTTTCCTTTACATTCAGATTGGCAATCAGGTTGTACATCTGAAACACATATCCCAGGTGCTTTCTGCGGTACTGTGTGAGCTTTTTCTCGCTCATATCCTTCAGCTTGTCGCCATTTATGCTGATATATCCGGAATCGGCGCTGTCGATGCCTCCGATGATATTGAGCAGTGTGGACTTTCCTGAGCCTGACGGTCCGAGCAGCACACAGAACTCACCCTTTGCCACAGAAAAATTCATGCCTCGCAGCACCTCCTGGCGCGTCTCGCCGCTTCCGAAGCCCTTTTTCAAATCCACTATTTCTAAGAACTTTCTCTCTCCTTCTGACATATGATATCCTCTCTTTCAACATTTCAAATTACATTTACCTTATATAAGGTTATACGTTTAAAAACAATTATTGGTCAGATTGTACTTACTGTAGTTACTTGTCATTTATGCATGTTAGTGTTGTCTAACTTCATACAATAAGAGTAACGCTATTTTGCCTTTCTTGTCAATAAAAATTTTATAATCAGCTTGGTAATTGATTAATAAAATGACTTTTGTCCACCATATCATTTTATTTTCTGACCGGATTAACAGCTTCAAGGCGTATGCATAATATAAATTAAATCTGTTTTTACGGAGATATGAATTTTTATGTGTGGTATTGCCGGATTCTGTAACTTTAAAGAAGACTTTGAAGAAAACACCGATTACTGGAACTTTCGTCTTGAGAAGATGCGTGCTGTGCTCGCCCACCGCGGCAACGATGCCAGAGGACGTTTCCTTAAAAAGCATATTGGTCTGTCACACAGCCGTCTGGCCATCCGTGACATCCTGTGCGGCGACCAGCCCATGACGCGCACCCACAATGGCTATGATTACACTATCTGCTATAACGGAGAAATTTACAACACTGATGAGCTGATTCCCGAGCTGTCCGAAAACGGCTTTGTATGCTCCACAACCTCAGACACCGAGGTTATTCTGTACGCCTACATCCATTGGGGCGCTGATTTTGTCAATCGCTTAAACGGTATTTTTGCATTTGCCATATGGGATACGGCTAAAAACCGGCTGCTTTTATACCGCGACCGCGTAGGTGTCAAACCGCTTTTTTATGCCATCCGAGGGGATTCTCTGGTGTTTGGCTCCGAGCCAAAGGCCTGCTTTGCTCACCCTGCAGTAAAACCTGAGCTTGACAAACAGGGCTTGCAAGAGCTTCTTGCTATCGGGCCTGCGCACACGAGCGGACTTTCCCTGTTTAAGGATTTGTTTGAGGTTTTGCCGGGACACTTTATGATTTACTCACAGAATGGGCTGCATGATGAAACCTACTGGGAGCTTACAAGCCGGGAACACACCGAGAGCTATCAAGATACCGTTGCTCACACACGTTTTCTGGTGGAGGATGCTATAAAAAGGCAGATGGTTTCCGATGTGCCGGTATGTACTTTTCTGTCAGGCGGCATCGATTCGAGCATCGTGACCGCCATCGCCGCAAACTATATGAACACACGTGGTAAAACGCTCAACACTTTTTCCTTCGACTTCAAGGACAATGACAGGTATTTTAAGGCAAACGCCTTCCAACCGGAGAGGGATTTGCCCTATGTCAATCGTATGCTTGAAGAGTATGAGACAGCCCACTCCTATCTCGAGTGTGATGAGAACTCTCTCTTCAAGGCGCTCTTTGCAGCAGTCGATGCAAAGGATATGCCCGGCATGACCGATGTGGACTCGTCACTTTTATATTTCTGCAGCCTCGTCAGCCGAAAAAACAAGGTAGCTCTTACCGGTGAGTGTGCTGATGAAATCTTTGGCGGATATCCGTGGTTTTACCGCAAAGAGCTGCTGGAAAGATATGGCTTCCCATGGTCATCGGATGTCGCTCCACGCCTTGCCCTTTTGCGCGATGATGTGGGTTTGGAGCTTGATTTATCCGGTTATCAGGCTTTTCGATATGAGGAGTCCAGGTCAAAAGCACCTCTCCTTTACGGCGAGGCCGGTGAGGACGAAAGCCGCCGCATAATCGGATATCTCAATATCAAATGGTTCATGCAGACACTTCTTGACCGCATGGATCGCACCAGCATGTACTCCGAGCTTGAGGCCCGTGTACCTTTTGCCGACCATCGTATCATTGAGTATGTCTTTAATGTGCCTTGGCATATGAAATATCAAAACGGTGTGGAAAAGACTCTGCTTCGCGATGCTTTTTCAGATGTCCTGCCACCTGAGCTTTTGCACAGAAAAAAGAGCCCATATCCAAAGACTTATCATCCCGGATATGAAGCTCTCCTTATAAAGGGAATGGAGGAGATATTAGACTCCCCTAACGCCCCTGTGCGCACTCTCATTGACACTGACAAAACGCGCGAATTTTTAAAGGCACCGGCAGAATACGGCAGTCCGTGGTTTGGCCAGCTCATGGCAGGTCCGCAACTTATCGCATATTTCATCCAGATTAATTACTGGATCGAGAAGTATCAGCTGTCTGCTTAATGCTCATCCATGATTAATTGACCTTGCGCTCTATATCAATGTTGTTATCTATGCTCTCTGCCGAAGGGGTGCTTTCACTATTCTGCTCTTTCGGTGTAAATCTTCTCACCTTATCCATGAGCTGAGTCTTCTTCAGCTCATGCTTAAGCTCAACACGCTCACTCTTCTGCTGTCGTTTTTTCTCCTTAAGCTCGTACTTGGCCTGCTTCTTTGCGAGCTTATTCTGCCTCTTCTGCTCCTTTATGGCAGCCTTTGTCTCTCTTTTGGCCTGCTTTGCCGCAAGCTTTGCTTCTTTTGCTTCGTTCTTTATGCGGCTCTTTTTGTTCTTCTTGACACTCTTTTTAGCCACCTTATGTAATTCCTTGAGGTCTGACTTTGCAGCCTTTATATTCTTTCTGTCCTTGCGGTATGGATTGTGCACAAAGTATCCCACAGTGCCTATCATCATAAGAAGCAGTGCCAGCGCCTCTCCAGCCATCGTGACATACTCCAGATACTGCGGATACAGCTTGTAGCCTGCCATCTCCGCCGCTATCAGGATAAGCGGAATGAAAAACAATATATTCTTTCGCTTTTGGGACAATAACGCTCCCTCCGCACCTACACACATGAGTACATACAGACACAGCTGCGAAGTCGGTCCATAGGCATATGCCACAATCGCAGCCATTATTACAGATATGCAAAACACTATGAATGCTTCTCCGCGGAACAGGGCATTCCTGTACTCTTTTATGCCCTCCAGCTTGTCTACCGATATGCCATGCAGTGAATATACCTGGTCTGTGATATCCTCCATGCAGTCCTCATGGTATCGCTTCAGCTCCCTGTTGCTGTTTATATCGGCATCTATGGAGCGTCTGCGCTCTGTAAGCAGCTTCTGCTCCTCCATGATCTTCTCCCAGGCCTCATCCTCTGCCTCACGCTGAAGCTTCACCTGCTCGTGAATCCACTCAGCCCGCTGGATGCGCTCGCTCTCCTGAGGGATAACCATCTGCTGCGCGTCAACTGTCTGCTGCGTCATGCTGTTATTTTCCGGCTCTGCAGAGTCAATTTTATTTTCATTTTCATTATTTATCATTCCGTTTTTCTGCCTCTTTCTTCTAGACATTTTCTTCCTCTTGCAATTGTTATTTACTGCTATATATCTCTATTAAAGCATATTTCAGCGGAATTTTCCATAGAATATGCGCATGATATCCGCAAACCCTGAAATTTTTGGTGCCCGATACCATTAAATTTTTCAAATTAGAATTGAGATTTCATCTATTCCAAGTAATTTCATAATTGTTATATTTTATTATCAAATACCTCTCAAGCCCTTGAAAACACTAAGTTTATCACAGGTTAGCTTTCCCTTATTATTTCCCTTGTGTTATATCGTCCCGTCAGTGTTTACGAACTCTCATAAGGGCAAATACAAGGGCAAGAAAAATCTATAAAACAGTATAACACAAAATAAAAGTGACTTGGTGAACTGATTGAAATGCTTCTGATGTTTATAACGAATGATTGATTGAATGATAAGGAGATTCTCCATCTGACCGCCCCATACAGTGAAGAACGCCGAGAGGCGGCGTGGGAGTATGCCAGAGAACACGATGCTGCCGACAGGCTGAAATGACGTGGATTTGTTCATAAGTTTGTGTTATACTTCTTTAATAATTGGGCAACAAACAGAAAATGGAGGCATCTATGAAACATAACAACCTTATAATCATGTCTGCATTAGCACTTGTGATTAGTTTAACCGGGTGCGGAAATACAAATAAGCTTTCCGAATATGACATGACCGGAATTAGTTTTATAGAATATACTGACATAGATACAGTATGCGAAGATGAAGAACTGATAACTGCTGGAAGCAATTTGCTATCTGACCAAGAGGACAATTTGCTCCTCTCCTATGTAGTAGATAGCGCTATTGAACTTTCTACCGAGCTGGGAGATTATGACCATTTGGTGTTTACAAATCCCAAATGGATTGAAAACTTTGGCGATTCTGGCAAATTAAAACCCATAGAATATAGCAGCTTATCAAAAAGTATGCAAGAGTTTTTAGACAGTCAAATGCCGATATTGACAAACGACGGAAGTGTATTGCCAGAAGGAACAGGGTTATACGAATACGAAGGTGGCGGTCTGCTTGCATTTCCTATAAATGTAACTCTTGGATCAGCGAAGCCGATAGAAGCAAAAAATCCTCTGGTTATGCTAATAGACAATCCGGCAGAAATACTGAAAGCTGATTCTTGTATGTTGCCCTTGACCTCAAGTGGAAATGTGTTGTTTTTGGATAGCGATAATTTACAACAAGCTTTTGAAAATAGTGAGCTTAAAGATTACGGAGATATTCAAAAGTTTAATAAAAAATAACATTTTACAATTACATAACCAATCCGAGAGGAAAGTCGAGAAAATCGACTGTCCTTTTTCTATGCCTATGATCAGAAAGGAGCGACCACCCATGACAAAGCCAAGAGAGAAAACCCGCGAGGAGCTGCAAGCCGAGATTGAAGGCGCAAAAGATCCGCCCATAAAATAGTAGCTCTATGCGTCAGCTATTTTACGGGCGGTATTCTTTATTAAGAATGATATACTTAAACGCAAGAAGCATTTCACCAGTTCCGATTGTCTGATATCGAAAGGAGACACACGATTATGGCAAAAGGATCTGTAAGAAAAAAAGGAAAGAAATGGAGCAGCACCAAAGGATGTGCAGGAACTGTTAGGGCACTCAGATGTCAGTACCACCATGAATGTCTATGCACACTCTGCAAGAAAAGCCAAGCGGAAATCTGCAAGGTTACTTGATAAAGTGGCAGGCAATGACTAAATAAAACTTTCCCTTATTTCCCTTACGATTATCTCATAAGGGCAAAAATAAGGGAAAATACATATCGTTTCGCTAATGCACAGGCTGGAGAGCCTGTAAAATAGGGAAAGGTTTATGGTGTTGTCCTGGCAGATATGAATATCCGTACAAGACGCGATGTCAAGAAATTTTTAGAAGGACTCTCTACCGGAAGTTCCAGCCTTCTTAAGAATGTAACCGTTGGTTATCATTACCATACGATTGAAGCTGAATCCGAAGAGATTTTAGATGATATTCAAAATGAACTCGCAGAAAAAGGTTTTCTAATGCAATCAAGGCGTCAGTCCGGTATTTCCGGAACTGACGCCTTTTAAGCATTGGAAATTGTCAATGCCACTGTTTTGTCTTACATATACTTCTTCACAATATTCTCCATTACTTTCCACTTATGTTCCATATCAGAGACAAGTTTAAACTGTGTCCTTGCCCGGTCCAAATTCTGCCCCGGTCTGTGAATTTTAAAATAAATGTCTCCCTGAATATAATCCATAAGAAACCTCATTCCACATTCATAGGTCATAAGCCTAGCGCCCATCGGAAGCAGCTTTATCTCTTCCTGTGAAAGTTTTCCACCACAGCCCTCTATAAAGCCCTTCGCACATGCTTCAAAAAGCTCTAAATCGCACCACACTTTATCCAGATTTTGTTCATCCTCTAATGCTGTACTTGCTCCAATCCGCACCGCATCTCCAAAATCATTCATGGCTACCCCAGGCATTACAGTGTCCAGGTCAATCACACATATTCCTTTTTTGGTATCCTTATCCATGAGGACATTATTAATTTTTGTGTCATTATGAGTCACACGAAAACTGATTTTCCCACTTCTCAGCAAATCCTGAAAGCAGTCCACAATTTCTTCCCTGTCCAATACAAACTGAATTTCCTCCCGGACCAAATCCACTCTGCTGCACACATCCTCTTCCACTGCCTTTTTGAATGTCTCAAATCTTTCTCTGGTATCATGAAATCCCGGAATTGTCTCATGAAGTGTTTTCGCCGGATAATCCGCTAACATACTTTGAAATCTGCCAAATGCCAGACCGCCCTCATAAAGTATTTCAGGATTATCTATCAAATCATAGCTTACAGTATTTTCAATGAATACATAAGCTCTCCAATACTCACCTTCCGAGTCCACGTAATAGGGTTTCCCGTCTTTTGCAGGAATGACATTTAATGTCTCCCTCTCTGGATTTCCACCGTTAGCTGAAATTTTTCTTTTTAAAAATTCAGTGACTCCAACGATATTTTCCATTAATTCAACCGGGTTTTTAAAGATACTCTTGTTCATCTGCTGTAAAATATAATACTTTTTTACTCCCTGCTCGTTTTCAAATGTAACACGGTAAGTATCATTAATATGTCCATTTCCCCATGGAATTTCTTCTTTATATACACCTTCAAAACAGAAGTTTGCAGCCGCTTCTAATTTTCCGCAGAGCTGTTTTGGATAAAAATCATTCTCTTCCAGCTTTTTCACTGCTGCCATAACCATTGGTTTATCTTCCCTGTAGGTAACTCCATACCACTTTTCTGTTGTAAGAAGAACTTTTACTTCTGCTTTATTGCTATCTAACAGTCTGCTGACGACCGACGGAAGATAATATTCACATTTCAGTGGATTATGTTGCAGACCCTCCTGCAGAAAATCACGAAATCCATACGCAATCTCTGACAAAAATCCCTTGCTAAATCCCCATAAATTCATGGAAACAATCGTATCTCCTGCCAAATCCGTATAACTTTTTCCATCATCTTCCGTATATGCAGCATTCTCTCCACGTTTTACAATCGTTGTATGTTCTGTTACACTGACAAGTTTTCCATCACCATCAATATCACAGACACCTCTTGCCACACTTCCATTCTCCGTCAAAGTATTTTTCAACTGATATCCTACCATTGCATACTGATACTTTTCATTATCTTCATGCACACTCAGATAATCATAAATCTGCTTAAATGCTTCTCTTCCATAATAGTCGTCTGCATTAATCACTGCAAATGGTCCGTCAATCATATCTTTACAGCTTAAAATTGCATGCGCAGTTCCCCATGGCTTTACTCTTCCGGCCGGAACTTCAAATCCCTCCGGCAGATTTTCCAGCTCCTGAAATGCATATCTTACTTTCATAATCTTTTCTATACGATTCCCTATGACATTATGAAAATCTTCCGCATTCTCTCTTTTTATTACAAAAATAACCTCTTCAAATCCTGCAAGATAAGCATCATAAATAGAAAAATCAACAATAATATGTCCATATTCATCTACTGGATCAATCTGTTTCATTCCACCGTAACGGCTTCCCATTCCGGCTGCCATAATTACAAGTACAGGTTTCTTCATATTCTTTATACCTCCTGATTAAACAGCGTACCATTTAATCTCATTTGCCTCTATTTTCAACGCAAAACTGCTTCCATCTCCGCGATAGATAACCGTATTCTGTGACTCGTAGGTATTATTTACAACACAGAATTTGCCATTTTTTACATATGCATGTACTTCCACATTGAAATTTGTACTAAACCACTGATGTAATAAGTTTTCGCCATGTGTACTCCACAAAATGCTTCGATAAAGAATTCTGCTGTTCTCAAAGCTATATGGCAGTCCACTGATATAGACCGAACGGCCCTCACCAAATTCATGCACAGCCATCTGAACTTCTTTGTCCCTCTGTACCAGAATTTCTGTTCCCTCATACGCAAACATATTCTTCTTGCCCTCTCCGAAGTCAACAGGCTTTGTTGTATCTGCAAGAATAAAGTGATTTTTGTGTTCTTCCCAGTTATACTTATCGTAGTTTAAGGTAAATCCGGTTTCTTTTTCCACACCAATTAAATCAGCAAGCTGCAGATAATGTCCCTGATACTGGTGTCCTGCCGGTTCCCCGACACCGATAAATCCACCGCCCCGGTAGACAAATTCACGAATGGCTGCGGAAATAACTGCATTCTCCCAGACTGCCCCGCCGGTGTGTGCCGTATCCCCGTCCCCGACATTGATAATGACATCAATATCCTTTAATATATCCTTATCCTTTAAAATATCATCAAATGAAATAAATTTCACATCAAACGGTGCGCCGCTTAATGCCTCGATAATTCCCGCATAACTGTAATTCTGTTTCTGATATAAGGCATGGTGTACCATATGGCAGCCCCAGCTGCGGATTTTGCCCCAGCTGTTTAAAACAGCAACCTTCTTCACACAGTATGGTGTTGTTCCTTTTGCATTCTCATATAGTTCACGGAATTCATTGCACACGCTCTCCACATAGTCCAAAAACTCCGGGAAATCTAATGCAAGCTTTAAATATCCGCCATATCCGATACGGTCGATTGGTTTTCTTAAAATGGCACGGCGTGCTGTCACCCAGTTTTCCTTTGCTTCCTTGACAGGATCTCCGCCCTCATGGAAGGTATCCGGAAAAAAGTATGGAAGGAATCTTCCTTCTGTATATTTTACACCTTCAATATCAGAGATCAGACGAAGTGTACTTCCGTTTCCAACGCTTCCTACCACTGCGTCAAGACCGATCGTTGCAAACTCTTCCATGAATGGTTCTGTTCCGATCCAGTGATCCCCCAAAAACATCATTGCCTCTTTGCCGCATTCATGTGTGATGTCAACCATCTCTTTTGCAAGCTTTGCAACTTCCCTGCGCTGGAATGCCTGAAAATCCTTATATTCTTTACCAGGTACACGATACTGATTGTTATAATATCCCTGGTCAATGATATATTCCGGGCGGAATTTATAACCCATTTCTTTTTCAAACTGCTCTAAAATATAAGGACTTACTGACGCGGAATAACCATACCAATCCACATATTTTTCCCGCTTTAACTCGTCAAACATCAATGTAAACTGATGGAAAAACGTCGTATAGCGAATGACATTGACATATGGATGCTCCTCGCAGAATTTACGCAGGCGCTCCATGGAATATTTATGTGTTTTCGGCTGCCGTACGTCAAACGTAATCTGATGTTCGAAATCTTTCCAGTCATTTGTCACCGCATTGTACATATGTACCGGATCCCAGATAATATATGCCAGAAAGCTTACTGTATATTCATGAAACGGTTCTGCCTCATGAATACAGACGCACCCTGACTCCTCATTATATTCCCACTGTTTGGTCGATACCACCTGACCTGTGGAACGGTCAACAACCTCCCACCATCGTTTAATATCATCTCTTGTATTGACCTGCATTAACTCATCCGAAATCCCCTTCATCAGAGGAATTTGCAGTTCGCTTTCAACAGCCGTATAAAATCCACTCATAATATAACACTGCTGCACCTCATCCGGGTTCGCCTTCGCCCACTCATTATCTTTTCTCGTGGTGTAGTAAGTTGCATAAATCTTTGCCCCGGTCTTTGTCAGCTCTTCCGGGAATTCTGTTCCGTCACAATCGCGGATTGCATCTGCACCCCAGCGTTTCATTAACTCAATTGTCTCTGGAACCACATCCAGATTTGTAGGAATTGTGACACGTCCTGTATTTTTCTCACTCATTTTTCTTCCTCACTCTATTTCATCCATATAATTACTTTCTTTTCTTCTTTTCTGCAAAAGGGCAATTATAAATCCACAATGCCATTAATAAACAGATAATTCCAATAAGCATAATTCCTAAACCTGTCATTTTTCCTGTCATACCCCATCCAAAAACAGACAGGCTTATTCCGGCAATAAAAAGAGCTGCCATTAAAATTATTCTGCATTTTGTGTGCTTTTTCCAAAATTCCATTTTAATCTCCCTTCTCATCAACCCTTTAAACCACCAACAGTCATTCCCTGTGTCAGTTTATTCTGAACACATATATATAAAATTAATGTAGGAAGCATTACTATTACAAGTCCTGCATACATAATTCCATACTGTGCTGCTGACTGCTGTGCCTGCATCAGATTTAATAATCCTACCGGTAACGTTTTCGGTCCCTTTGCCGAACTCATCAGTGTCATGGAAATGATATATTCATTCCAAAAAGAAAGAAAATTAAACAAGATTATCGTAATAATAGATGGTTTTGCCATTGGAAAAATAATTTTCCACATCGTTGTACTATAACCTGCTCCATCAATATATGCCGCCTCTTCATAATCATGTGCCAATGTTGAAAAATACCCCGACAACAGATAAATTGTAAACGGAAGTGCTGTTGCAGCATATACGATTGCAAGTATAACCAGATTATTTAACAGAAAACTTTTCCCAATTACTGATTTCAGCCAATTGTCCCCATCTCGCAGCATCAAAAAAATTGGAACAACAATGTAATTCACGTTAATAAAAAGACCACCCATAAAAGCCGCATTTAAAAATTTACTTCCTTTAAATTTAAAACGTGACAAACAGTAAGCTGCCGGCAGCGCAACAATTAAAAGAATTACAAGTGCCAAAGCTGTAACCAATACGGAGTTTAACATGTAATCTCCCATTTTTGCTGTATTCCAGGCATCAATAAAGTTCTGAAAATAAAAACCCTCCGGCAAAGTCCACGGATTTCCATAAAACTCTTTATTTTGCTTAATGGATGCCATAAACACCCATGCCACCGGAATAATAATACTGACTGCAAGCATTATTAAAACTAAATAGATAAAAAATTTATACAACCGTTCCGCAGAATTCGGATTTTTTTTCTCTCTCATATTTTCTCTCCTTAAAACTCCAGTGGTTCACGCTCTGTAACTTTATTTACAAGTGCAGACAATGCAAACGAGAAAATAAATATTACAACACCTATTGCCATACTGTATCCATATAATCCGGCATCCTTCTGTCCATACATATAGCTTAGTGACACTTCAGAAGCTCCGTTTGGGCCACCTGAAGTCATAGCTTTTACAAAAAGAAATGCCATATTAATAGTAGAAATAATAAAAAATGTTAATGTTGTACGAATATTAGTCCAGATCAACGGAATTGTAATCTGAAAAAACTGAACGAGCCTGCCTGCACCATCTAATCCGGCACTTTCATACAGGCTTTTCGGCACACTCGCCATAGATGCCATGTACATGACCATATAGTAACCAATCGCCTGCCAGATCATTGCAATAATAAGACTGACGATCACAAGCGATTCACCTTTCCACAAAATCGGGTTCTCCATTTTATGAAACAGTCCGATAATACTATTTAGCATTCCGTTCTCCGGCTTATAAATTGCAGAAAAAATACCTGCAATTACTACAACCGATAAAATATTGGGAATATAAAAAATAATACGGAAAAAATTCTGTCCCCTGATTTGTTCTCTTGACAGAATGCCTGCAAAAACAAGTGCAAATGCAAAGGTAACTATTGTAACAACAACAATAAGTAAAATCATGTTTTGCATGGACCTTATAAAATTAGTATCCGATATTAATGTTTTAAAATTTTTCAGGCCAACAAATGTTTCATTCGGTGAATATGCACCTTTTTCAAATAACGACATCCGGAATACATTTAAGGTAGGCAATATCATAAACACAAAAAATAAAATTACTGCTGGTGCTATGCATACCGCCAAAAAACCGCTTCGTCCTCTGGCTTTTTTCATACTTTCACGTTCCTTTCAAACAAACCGTACTATTTAAAATTCGGCGGACAAAAATTCTGTCCGCCGACTCATTTTTACCACTATAGCATTAAGGCAAACTAAAAACTCTTATTTCAAATTCGCCCGCATCTGGTCACTTGCCGAAATAATTCCGTCAATCCATGCCTGCTCATCCATATCGCCTGATACTAATGAGTTTACCGGGTCAAAGAATACTGTTCGCACTTCCACGCCCGGAATTGCTTCAAATGCTGCGAAATTACCCATAGCTGCCTTTGCTCCATTATCATAAATAGAGTAGAACATTACGTTATCACCACTTAATTTGTCTGCAATGCCTAATACTGGCTGGATAGCTCCTGCTTTTGCAAAAATTTCACATGCTTTGTCACTGTATAAATAAGAGATAAATAATTTTGCTGCATCCTGATGCTCTGCACCAGAAGGAATCCATGCCTGCTCAAACCATGTATAACTGTATGCATCTCCGCCATCTTTTACTGCCGGAAGAGCTGTCATTCCCCACTTAAATCCATCTGCACGAGGTGCTTCTGCCATTTCTCCAACGATCCATGTTCCATTTGGCATAAAGATTGCTTTATTGTCAAGTACTAACTGCTGATTCTGTGTGAAGTCCTGATCATTTGCCTGCGCAGGTGTGACCGGATTTGTGTACTCAGCTAACTTTGCAACAATATCAAAGCATGTCTGTGCTTCCGGAGTTTCCCAGATGCCTTCCGCATAATTTGTTGCTTTATCAAAAAATTCCGGACCACCTGCTGAATACATCAGTGCATAGAAGAATGCATCAAAATAACCTGTTGTAGGATATGTAAATAAGTAAATTCCCTCTTCTTTTGCTTTATCTCCTAATTCCCACATTTCATCCCATGTCTTTGGAACATCCCATCCTTTTTCTTCTAAAAGACCTGCATTATAAAACAGACCACATGGAGAATAAAACATTGGTGCAAGATATGTCTTTCCATCACCATAAGGATTGGTCAATGATGTGTCTGTAAATCCTCCTGCAATCTTCTCTGAAACAAGTTTGTCTTCTCCCGGAACTTTCATAGATAAAACATCTGTAATGTCAGTAATCATATGTCCCTTAATAAACTGTTCCGTCAACGCAGCTTCACGTCCCGTGGCAAGATGAATAACATCCGGGTATTCGCCTCCCTGCATGGATGGTCCAATTACATCCTCTAATTTTTTATCTGTTGTAAGTTCTACTTTAATTCCGGTTTCTTCTGTAAATGCATCTGCCACTTTCTGCCACATTTCAGAACCATAAGCTGTCTCAATAGCAGCTACACTGATTGTTGTTCCAGCTTCTTTTGTCTTGCTGGTATCTGACGCAGAATTCTCCTTTCCTGAATCTGTACCGCACCCTGCAAATAAAGATGCTACCATTACCATACTCATCATTGTACATAAAATTTTTTTCTTCATAGTAACCTCCCATTTTTGTTATTTTTTACTATAAATTCTTATGTTTCCTTCCTTACATTTGTTATTATAGAGTACGCCATCTCTTTTTCCTATCCATATATTGCTCTATATTTTATAATTCTTGCTTTATTTTAAAAATCTTGTTATTTTGTTTTTTTCATTGTATACTAAGTACAACATCGTTCCATTTTAACTAGGAAATCATTGCAATTATGACATGAAAGGAGTGTATTTTCCATGAGTAACCGCAAATTTAATCTGGATAATGAGGTACAGCCGGAAATCCATTTCCGCCTGCTTTCCATATCAGCATCCAAATTTGAAAATGACTGGACTTCGTTTCCCCACAGCCATCATTTTACGGAAATCTTCTTTATTAAAGACGGCACCGGACGCATGCTGATTGAAAATGAATCTCTTCCTGTCTCCTCAAACAGCCTTGTCGTGATCGGTGCACAGGTAACACACACAGAGTTTTCCGATCCGGAAAATCCACTGGATTATTATGTGCTCGGGGTGGAAGGATTAAAACTGAATACTGACAAAGAACCGGAATACATTCATGTCCCGGCTTCTGCAAACTCGCCTTTTATCCGCCAGTGTTTTGAAAATATCCTGCGGGAAATGCATAACAAACAGGACCGCTACGCAGAGATCTGCCAGCATTATCTGGATATTTTAATTTTATATTTCTGCCGGAAAGACCATGTATCCTATGAAGTGGTGGATGCGCAGAACAGCAGCCGCGAATGCCACAAGGTAAAACGCTTTATCGAGCACAATTACCAGAGCATGATCTCTCTGGATTCGCTTGCCGAAAACTGCAGTCTCTCAAAATATTACCTTTCACACCGTTTTGCAGAGCTGTACGGGAAATCTCCCATCGCTTACCTGAACGAAGTTCGGCTGGCGTCTGCGCGTGACCTGCTGCTCACAACCAATCACAGTATCGAAGAGATTGCCGGATGTATCGGGTTTTCCTCTACCAGCTATTTTTCGCAGTCCTTCCAGAAAAATTTTCATGAATCGCCACAGCAGTTCCGCAAATCCCACCGTGTCAGGACATGACCATGTTTCATTTTTTACATAAAAAAATAATTTTCTAAAAATTTCCCCGAAAGAATATCATATCTTTCGGGGAAACTATGCCTATCAGCCGGATTGGAAAGAGAAAAAAGAAAATAATTAATCGGTCTTATATTAAAAATCCCGGAAATCCGCTTATCTGCAGATTCCGGGATTTTATAATTACATATGATGTGCCACATCTATTCTGATAAGTGCCTTCCTGAGTGCAAACTCTGCTCTCTTCACATCAATCTCTGCCGTGTGATTTGAAAGGCGCTGCTCTGCCCGCTCCTTTGCGGCCTGTGCGCGGTCTATGGTTTTTGTATACACCAATCTCTCCGTTTTGGGTATTGAACTCGAGGAAATCTGTCGCTCCCTTGTAGAACACCCTGTCCGGTGTGATTATTTCTATGTCAAGATGCGCTCGCTCTCCTGCGGTATAACCATCTGCTGCGCGTCAACTGTCTGCTGCGGTGTTTGAGTCTCCTGCGTCATGCTGTTATTTTCCTTTTCTTTATTTATCATTCCGGTTTTCTGCCTCTTTCTTCTAGACATTTTCTTTTCCTCTTGCAGTCGTTATCCTGCTATCCAAATGTTATCTGATTATTTTTTCATGTACTCTTCTATAATACACTGATGCTTCTTTTTCTTCTTATCATAGCTTATGCCGACAAGCAAAATATTACCTGTATATTGCTCTATCGACTTCATGTATTGTTTTTCCCTTATTTGATTAATCGCTGTTTTTGCTGTCTTATTCCATTTCAGTTCAACAACCATTGCCGGATAATCTATCGCAAATTCCGGCTTAGGGATATAAACAAAATCCGCAAAACCTCTGCCTGTAGGCAATTCCCTCACCGGCTTAAAATAATAGTTCATTGCACCCAGATATGCTATAGTAAGGACGCTGCTTAGAGAATTCTCATTGTTATACTGAATACCTGACGCATACTCATCATGTATTTGTCCTATCATTTTGGCTACAATATCATTTTCCATGTCAAGTGTCGCATCCAAAAGGAAAAGCGATTCATTTTCAAATGTAATAAGCTCCTTCCATCTTGTACTCTCAACAGCGGTTGTCAGCTCCTGCCGTATCTCCTCATTTGGAATAAACGCACAACTCTTTTTCTGGTCAAATCCCAGATACCCTAAATGAACAAGATATGTTAAAACATCATCTTTATTTTTAAAGCTAACCGTATCATTCATAAAACTGCCGGTGTTCACCTTTATTTCTCCACCGGACAGCATCTGAATTATTGCGGTCTTTAATCCATCAAAATCCAAATTTATAAGTGGAACTATGACATCATAAGACCCGGTCTCTGACCAATAACTCTTTAAGTCTCCCTGAAGCATGTAATTTACTACTGCACGCGGATTGTATACATGGCAATCTCCCAGCATATATCCATCATACCACCGCTCTACCTGGCTAAAATCCCTGCCATAGCGATCACATATGTCCCTGACCTCATCCTCAGTAAAGCCAATATATGGGGACAAACGTCCCGCATATAACATGGTATATTCATCAAAATTATTAAGTGCCGACTGCGTCTTTAGCTTTTTTATCGGTAAAATTCCTGTGAGAAATGCAAGCTCTATATACTTTGTTGGTTCACTTCCCTTAAACATTCCGCGCAGGAAATTGATATATTCCTCCTGAACTGAGGAATTTGCTGCTTCATCACGTATCAAAACATCCCACTCATCGATTATAATTACAAATTTATTGTTCGTCATACTGTTAATAACCGATAGAGCACCATACAATGTTTTCTGATCTCTTAAATCAATATCCTTGTACAGATCTGCCAACTCTGATATAACATTTTTATTTATATATCCTGATATTCTTTCCGGCGCACCGGCATCCATTAGTATCCACTGCATATCGAGATGAATAACATCATACTTGTTGAGATATTTCTCAAAGTATTCTGTCTGTGCAATGTTATAGTTCATAAATAATTCTCTGGAATCACAGCCCTTGCTGTAATATGCTGTAAGCATATCGGCCGTAATAGACTTGCCAAACCTTCTCGGCCGGCTATTACATATATATGCCTGCTTTGTTCCAAGCACACTATTGGTAAAATCGAGCAAGCCTGTTTTGTCTATATATATCTCGGAAGCTAATGCTACCTTGAATGCACTGTTTCCAGGATTTACAAATCTCCCCATTGTGTTCATCTCCTTTACTGCTATATATCTTCTATTAAAGCATATTTTAGCGGAATTTTCCATAGGATATCTTGCCATTAAAACAAATATTATACTCAATATAAAAATAGCATAACAATGGTATTTACAATATCATCATTACGCTATTCCATAACTATATTTTTACTGTGGCATATCCCTTCTTAAAGGACTACTTTCATAATTTAAAGTTTTAGCTCCTGCTAGCCGTTTCATCTCATCCATTAATGGATGTTTTTTCCATTTATGAGTATCCTCTGTTATTTGGTAACTTAATATTTGAAAAAATGGTAAAAAAGCAAGAGGTGTAATAAGCTCGTTTATTTCAAAGTCGGGATTTATTATATTTTTCCCTTCAAGTCCTTTTTTATTTGTAAGCATATAGGTTTTATCCGTTATAACGCCTGTAGCCTCAAATATCTCTTGTGTTCTATCAGAAGCAAGACCTCCGTCAATAAAAAACACTGTATAATTTGGTGTAAGTTGAAGATTAGGTCCATGTATATATTCTTCTAATTCATATGCTATGCCCGGAACCTGAATAGTTTCACCTACTTTAAGTGCTCCCTCCATAGCCGTTCCCATATTTGCACCTACACTACATATATATACTGTTTGAAGCGATGTTAATGCTTTAATGTTATCAGCATAAAATTTCTTTGTCGCAACTATCATTTTTTCATGCGCACCGCTTACCTTTTCAAATTCTCTTACCCAAGTGTCATATTCATTCTGGCCTATTATTTTACACATTTTAGCGGCTTCCAAAGCAAATAGCATAAGATAAAGTGACAATGCAATTACACCTTTTGTTACATATCCTACCGTTTCCTCACCAACGCCAAAATCAACTGCCAGGTCTGCAACCGATACTATATCACTATTCAAGTCACCTGTTAGTACAATTGACTTTCTAGTCAGTTCATCATTTATAAACTTAAGTGCTTCCATAGTATTTACACTATATCCACTCTGAGAAACAGCTATAACCATTTCATCTGACGCAACGCTATGCTCTGCGTGAATAAATTCAAATGGTGATATAACTGTAACTTTGCATTTCAACACTTTTTCCATATATAGTCTTGCACACTGAGCAGCATTATTCGAAGATCCGGATGCAACTATAGTAATATTATGATATGGTCCTTTGATATATTCATTAACCATGGTTTCTGTCAATGCTATTCGTTTTTTTAGATTTTCCTCAATTAATTCTGTTGAAGAGTTGATATAATCAAACATAGTTTTAGCCATATTTCAAAATCCTTTCTATAAAATATACCCACTGAATTATCCAGTGGGTATAAATTGAGTAGTAACAAATATTGACTTATACCCCCAGTATTCCAGTAAGACTTCCCAAAATACCTATAATAAATATAAGTATCAATGCCCAGGTTGTCTTCATCTTCTTTTTGGTAACCAGCCAGTATATAAATCCTGTAAATAATAATGGTAACAGACACGGAACAATTCCATTTATTACATCAGCTATAACAACACTTGTATCTCCGTTTGTATACGTTAATGGAATATTCACCGTAACCATAGTTGCTATCATAGAACCAATTGACATAAGTCCCAATATTGATGCAGCATACGTAAGCTTTTCCATTAGTCCACCCGCTGCAATTTTTGATAAAAATCCAGCTCCAAACTTATATCCGCCCATCATACATATGTATCTCAGAATTACATGTGGTATATTAAACAATAGGAAGAATAAAATTGGTCCCAGAATATTCCCGTTCATAGCAAGTGATGTTCCTATTCCAGTTGCAATTATTCGAAGTGTTCCCCACATAAAAGAATCACCTATACCTGCAAGCGGTCCCATTAATCCTGCTTTTACACTATTGATGGATGATGTGTCAAAATTCTCATCGAGCGCATTTTCTTCTTCCATAGCTGTACTAATTCCAAGAATTAATGTTACCATATGTGGAGTTGTATTAAAAAATTCCAAGTGTCTCTGTAATGCTGCTGCTTTTTCCTCCGGTTTGTCCTTATACAGTTTCTCAATAATCGGAATCATAGCATACGTATAACCTAGATTTTGCTGTTTTTCATAATTCCATGTCCACTCCATTGGAAAAGATCTGAAGAATACTTTTCTAAGATCTCTCTTTGTAATTAATTTAGAAGTCGTCATCTTCATCACCTCCCATTTCTGTAGCTGTTATAACCTGATTATTCTGCATATTTACTATTATAAGAGCTATAACTGTTGCAAAAAGTGCAACTCCTGTTACTGACATTCCCATGTATGCAGAAATGAGAAATCCCAATAATAAGAAATACCAATTCTTTTTATTTATTATCATGCTTGCAAGAACTGCAAATCCGAGAGCCGGCATCAAGCCAGTTGCAATTGTAAGTCCTGATTTTATAAATTGTGGAATAGCATCCAACACACTCTGAATAACTGTATTTCCTAATAAGAATGCTGAAAATACAAATATTCCATACGGAAGATTCAAATATAGGAATCCTCCTAGCATGTGCATTCTTGCAACACCTTTACTATTTCCTTTAACAGCATAATCATCTGCCTTGTGTACAAAAATCGGCAAAATAAATATTTTACATGCATTTTTCATCAAAAGTGCTAATGAAGCAATAGGTACGCCAATTGTAAGTGCAACCTCAGGATCATTCCCTGCTGCAAGTGTCAAAGCAGCTCCAAGCACACCTCCAGAAATCATATCTGGTGGAAGTGATGCCCCTACAGAAAATGCACCTATAAATGCAAGCTCCATCATTGCCCCAATAATAATTCCACTTTTTAAATCGCCCATAACCAGCCCAGTTAATGTACACATTATTAATGGTCGGTCTAATAGGTTTGTTCCAAACAAGAAATTAGTATGTCCTAACATGGCAACTAATCCCAATAATATAGCCTTTAATATCATATCAGTCCCTCCTACAATACATCCTTTGCATAAATTACTGAATCACTTGGAACCTGCCTTATCTCCACAGTAACTCCATCAGTAATCAACTCCTTTATGAGTTCTTCCTCTTTTGGTGTTGTAAATACTGCTTTTGATATCTGCCTTGTCCCCTCTCTTGATTTAACACCACCAAGCGTGATCTTATCAATCATTCCTGTTTCCTTGCACAGTTTGTATACATCAGCAATACTCTCTACAACAATAAATAACTTATATTTATCTGTTACACCTGACACAAGAGCTTCTACAGATGCATCCATATTCTTTATAACAAGCTTTGTATTCGCTGGTTTTGCAAGTTTTATTCCAGCTTTTCTGATTTCATCGTTTGGCACACTATCATTGGCTATTAAAATGCAATCACTTCCTAATACCTGATTCCAGGCCATTGCAACCTGTCCATGTAGTAAACGATGGTCTACTCTGACATTTACTATCATCCTATATACCCCTTTCTTTAAAATTCGTCATCTTCTAACGAATCAATACCTGTCCTACTGCAAAAATTTATTACACTGTCTGCTATACCCAAAAGTTCTTCCTCAACCTCAGCAGCATTATTTTTCATTTCTACTATAGACATTGCTGTTATAACAAGTGCCAGATTCATTCCAGCAATAAGCCTTATTTGCGGATTAGAAATATACTTCATAAACTCATTATTCACACTTCCACCAAATAAATCTGTAAAAATGATCCAGCTGTCATCCGGTGCAATGCTATCAATGAAACCTTTTATTCTTGTCGATACATCATCTTCTCCGTCTACATATGCACATATAACACTGACATTATCCTGCTTTCCAAAAACCATTTCTGCTGACGAAAGCATTCCTGCTGCCAGATTTCCGTGTGACGCTAGCATAATTTTAACCATCTGTCCACCTCCTCTTTTATATTTATTTTATTTATTGATTTACTTTATTATCCATTTTATAATTATAATATATCTTTACAATTATTTTAAGGAGAATTATATGGATAGTCATTCATCAAAGTATATTTATGACACCCTTAAAGGTGACATTGAGAACAATTTATATTCTTTCGGTTCAGCCCTGCCGTCTGAACGTACACTGGCTGAAAAATACTTTGTAAGCCGAACCACTGTCCGTAATGCTATTGAGCAGCTTGTACACGATGGTCTGCTATACAAGATTCAAGGTAAAGGTACTTATGTATCCATGCCTAAGCTTCATGCTACCAATTCTGTAACCTCTACAAGAAAATACTTAAAAGACCATCATCTCAAACCTTCAACCAAAATTATAACATCTGGAATAAGGAATGCCGGGTACAAATATTCAAATATATTTAATATTTCTGAATCTGATCAACTTTTTTTCGTATATCGTCAAAGATTAGGTAATAAAATACCTTATTCTGTCGAATATACTTTTTTACCATTTGCCTATGTTCCTAATGCGCAAAGCTATAATTTTGCCAAAGAATCTTTATATGACTGTTTTAATGATAACAATATAATTGTTGATCATACGGTTCAAACTATAGATTTGGTCAAAATATTTAAACCGCAATCTGATATTCTTCAACAGCCCGATGGTTCCGCCTCATTTAAAAGAGTGAATACTGTGTACGATATACACAATCGCGTTGTCGAATATACATTATCATATTCTTTAGCTGATAAATTTAAATTTGTTTTTGATTAGGAGTATCTTATGAATCATTATCTTCACGTAAAAGCCGATGACGCTGCTGAGGCTATCGAAAATTATATATCCATGCATAATCTTAATCCTCATGACCGTATTCCATCTGAACGTGCCATGGCAGAAGAGCTTGGCATTAACAGGACCACTTGCCGTGAAGCTCTAAAGCGATTGGAAAATGAACATATTCTTTATTCTATAGTTGGGAGTGGCACATATGTGGCACCCCCAAAACTAAGAACAAGTATTGGTATGGGATTTTCACTCGATGCCTATTGTGAAGTAAACGGCTTCAAGCGTTCCAATAAATTAATATATTGCTACCAGACTCTTGCCACAGATTATATAAGCAAAATACTTGGATTATCTCCCTACTCACCAATTTATATTATTAAACGATTGCGGTTTATAAATCAGAAACCGGCAATGATAGAAACTACTCATCTTTCTGAGGCTATGTTTCCTGAATTGTTAAGGAAAATGAAGGAAAATGAAACGCAGTCATTATATGCTTTAATGAAAAACGACTATAACATTATTCCAACTCATCATAGCTATAACGTTTCTATGAATATATGCGACATTGATAATGCTGTTTTACTTGGAATCGAAACCAATTCTCCATTGTTGAATTTCAGCATAATATCTAAAGATTCAAATAACAATGTAATTGAATACTGTCAAAGTCTGCGTCGAATTGACCGATGTTGTATCAATGCCAGTTTCAAAAATTGCTGATACATGAAATTACTTTACCCAGATCACTTACTACATAATCTGTCATTTGCCTTATCTCATCTGTTGGCTGCACTAAATCAGGCACCATGATAACGCTTGCGCCTGCAGCATGACCGGCTCTGATCCCATTATATGAATCTTCAATCACCAATGTGTGTTTTATATTCACACCCAGCATATCCGCAGCTTTCTGATATATATCCGGAAATGGCTTACCATGTTCCACTTCATCACCACATACCATGTACTCAAATACTCCCCTCAGGTCTGCTGCTTCTAATAATTCTAGTGCCATTGCCCTGTCATTGCTTGTTGCAACTGCATATCTTATATTATTTACCTCTAGATATTGTATTAGCTGGTATACACCATTCTTTACAGGCATACCATATTGTCTGATATTTTGCCACACTATGGACTTAAAATCATTTCTGAATTTCTCAACAGGAAAATCTCTTCCGAACTCCAGTTTCAGACTTTTTTTAAATGCTTCTACAGGAATTCCTCTTACTCTGATCAAAAACTCGTCCGTTATCATATGTCCATATCTCGTAATTGCCTCTCTCATGGCCTTATCATACTCTCTCTCAGAATCAATTAGAATGCCATCCATATCAAATAATACAGCTTCTATCATCTCTATATCTTAGTACTCAAACTGTCTATAATAGCGACGCATATCGAGGTCATGTCCTGTATAAGACTCTATATGTTTTGAAAGACGTCCATTAAGCACTGCTGTACTTATAATAGGGGCAACTAATGGTGCAAACTCAGGCTTAAGTCCTGGTATCATGTAGTCCATTACGTCAATAACTATCAGATTGTCTGTATGCTCCTTAAGGAATTTTTCTGCTCTTTCATCAAGAGTTCTGTATACGCCTGCACTCTTTACTAAGAATACCGGCATATCCTTCTCCACAAGCTCCAGTGTTCCATGGAAAAACTCCGGACTTGTTATAGATTTCGTTCTGATCCATTGCATTTCCTCAAGAATACACATAGAAAACAGGTATACCTCTCCCCAAAGCTCTCCACTGCCAATCCACATCATATAATCTGCGTTAAAATATTTCTTTGCAATAGCATCCGCTGGCTCATCAAATTTCTTCTGTGCATCTACCAATGTATCTGGAAGTTTTGCTAATGCTTCTACAAACTGATCATACTCTGGAAAATCTCCATTACAATTTAATAATCCGTAGAATAATCCAAACATTGAAAGATATTCATACTCAACCCCTTTAAATACAACCAATGGAAGTTGATAATCTGTCAACTGACCAAGTGGTGACTCTTTGTCAATGACCATTGATGCAATTCTTATTCCTCTTTCTTTGCACCATTTTGCGGCTGCTACAGTCTCTTTAGTATCTCCTGATTTTGATCCCATAATTACAAGCGAATCTTTATTTAACTGTGTGTTTCCTGCAACAACAAGCTCTGCTGCCTGCTCAACATACACTGGAATCTTTGTTTTTTGTTTTGCAATTGCCGCAAAGTGTAACATCATTGCCATTGTTCCACCAACAGCTACAAAAAAGATATTACTATATCCATCTGCTGTTATCTCTTTTGCATACTCATATCCTTTATTAATAGCTGCAATCTGCTTTGTAAGATTTCCTCTGTACTCTACCTCATCAAACTTAATCATTATTGATTACCTCCCTGAATTTCTAAATAACAACTGGTATATTGGTTACTCGTTCGAACAAGCTAAATATATTATGTTTACACCCAATTGTCAATATATTAAAAATACCATTCATCCACAAAACGCGGTTTATACTATACCAATTTAAAAACATATTTTTATGATACTATACCAATTATTTAATTTTCCCAATTTAGCAAATACTTACAAAAACCACCTGTTTTTAACAAAAATTCCAGTATAACTGACCAATTATAGCCAACTGTATGATTGTATTATCTTCTTAATCCACTTTTGTACACAAAAAGCCCCAAAATCAGCATATTATATATGTGGATCTTGGGACTTTTTAAGCTCCTAAATTAATTCTTTTATACATGATGCGCTGCATCTATTCTGATAAGTGCCTTCCTGAGTGCAAACTCTGCTCTCTTCACATCAATCTCTGCCGTGTGATTTGAAAGGCGCTGCTCTGCCCGCTCCTTTGCGGCCTGTGCGCGGTCTATGTCTATCTCATCAGGCCACTCTGCAAGCTCTGCGAGAAATGTGACCTTGTCTCCAAGTATTTCCGCAAAGCCTGAATGGATTGCGGCTATTTTCTCCTCATCGCCATTATGGATAGTCACGATTCCCGGTGCAAGCACTGTCGTGAGCGGTATATGGTTTTTGTATACACCAATCTCTCCGTTTTGGGTATTGAACTCGAGGAAGTCTGTCTCTCCCTTGTAGAACACCCTGTCCGGTGTGATTATTTCTATGTCAAAAATGTTATCTGCCATGAAATCACCTCACATTACTGCATCTTGGCACGGACTTCATCTATGCTTCCAACGTTTAAGAAATAGCTCTCCGGTACATCATCATGCTTTCCTTCGAGTATCTCCTTAAAGCCTCTGATGGTCTCGGCGATAGGCACATATTTGCCCTCGAGTCCTGTAAACTGTCCTGCTACGAAGAATGGCTGTGACAGGAAACGCTGCACCTTACGTGCACGGCTTACTACGAGCTTATCCTCCTCTGAGAGCTCATCCATACCGAGGATTGCGATGATATCCTGCAGCTCCTTGTACTTCTGGAGTATCTCCTGGACAGCGTGTGCCACCTCAAAATGCTCCTGTCCCACGATACGCGGATCAAGGATACGCGATGTAGATGCCAGCGGGTCTACAGCCGGATAAATACCAAGCTCTGCGATAGAACGCTCAAGTACTGTCGTGGCATCGAGGTGTGCGAAGGTAGTCGCCGGTGCCGGGTCTGTAAGGTCATCTGCAGGCACATATACGGCCTGAACCGATGTGATTGAACCGTTCTTTGTTGATGTGATACGCTCCTGAAGGGCTCCCATCTCTGTCTGCAGTGTCGGCTGGTAACCAACGGCTGAAGGCATACGTCCTAAAAGTGCTGATACCTCTGAACCTGCCTGTGTGAAACGGAAGATATTGTCCACAAAGAGAAGCACATCCTTGCCGCCTCTGTCACGGAAATACTCTGCCATTGTAAGTCCTGCCAGGGCAACTCTCATACGTGCTCCAGGTGGCTCGTTCATCTGTCCGAACACCATGGTGGTCTTGTCTATAACACCTGACTCCTTCATCTCGTAGTACAGGTCATTTCCCTCTCGTGTACGCTCTCCTACACCGGTAAATACTGAGTATCCACCATGCTGTGTAGCGATGTTGTGGATAAGCTCCTGGATGAGCACCGTCTTTCCTACTCCGGCACCTCCGAAGAGTCCGATTTTTCCACCCTTCTGGTATGGGCAGAGCAAATCTACTACCTTTATTCCTGTCTCAAGCATCTCCTGCGATGTAGCCTGCTCCTCAAAGCTAGGCGCAGGTCTGTGGATTGCCCATTTCTCCTCTGTCTGTGGAGGCTCAACCTCATCGATAGGCTCTCCGAGCACATTGAACATTCTTCCAAGTGTATTCTCCCCCACCGGCACAGAAATAGGTGCTCCTGTTGCGATAGCGTCCATGCCGCGGACGAGACCATCAGTAGGTCCCATGGCAATACATCTGACTGTATCGTCGCCCAGATGCTGTGCAACCTCAACGACCAGCTTTCCGCCGTTTTTCAGCGGTACCTCGACTGCATCGTTTATCTCAGGCAGATTACCCTCTGAAAACTTGATATCCAGAACGGCACTGATAACCTGTATGATTTTACCTACATTTTTATCTGCCATTTATAGTTTCTCCTTCTTTTTTAATTCATATGATACACTCGCCTTCTTGGCCATTCACAGACATACCTGCCTTCCCATGACCGAATATGCATGTATCACTCTATCGCATTAGCTCCTGCAATTATCTCAGTAAGCTCCTGCGTGATTGAGCCCTGACGCGCTCTGTTATATTTCAATGTCAGATCACTGATCATATCCTCTGCATTGCTCGTAGCAGAATCCATCGCCTGCATTCTGGCTCCGTTTTCACTGGCAAATGACTCCACCAGTGCTCCGTAAAACAGGCTTGTCACATATTTTGGTATAATAAGCTCCAAAGCCTCCTCCGGATTCGGTTCAAAATTCATGAGAATATTGGAGTCCTCTTTCTCATCTGCCCCGCTCTCATCCAGCTCCACCGGCAAAAGCTTTATGAGCTTCGCCTCCTGTGTAACTGTGTTTTTGAAATGGGTATATGCGAGATAAATCTCCCCCACCTGACCGTCTGTAAATGCCTTTAACACTCTTTTGCAAAGTGCCGCAGCATCCTCGTAGGTCGGGTCCTCCATCATCTCTGGTGCACTCTCAACTATATGATAGCCCTTTGACGTAAGCAGCTCCTCGCCCTTTGCTCCCACAGCGTATATGTCGAGTTCTTCTTTTTTGAAGTCTCCGTGTGTGATGAGCTTTACTATATTGCTGTTGTATCCGCCTGCCAGTCCGCGGTTTGATGTCAAAGCAACTACCGCCTTCCTTGGCGAATCACCGGCCTTTAAGTATGGGTGCTCCAGATTGCCGCTCTTTGCAAGCATCGAGCTTACTGTCCTGTACATATAGTTGAAATACGGATCTGTTGCCTCCGCATGTGCTCTCGCCTTTTGCAGCTTGACGGTAGAAACGAGCTTCATGGCCTTTGTGATCTGCTGAGTACTTGTAATACTGCTTTTTCTGCGCTTTATGTCTCGCATCGAAGCCATTTTACCACCTGCCTTCTACTAATATCCAACCGTCTAACGGAACTGCTTTTTGCATTCCTCGATTGCCTTTATAAGTGCCTGCTCCGTATCATCGTCCATCACCTTTTTCTCCCTGATTGCTTCAGGAATCTCAGGATATCTGGTATCAATGAAATCAAACAGCTCTGCCTCAAATCTTAAAATATCCTCGATTTTGATATCGATAAGATACTTCTTTGTCGCAGCGTATATTATGATAACCTGCTTCTCTACAGGCATCGGCTTGTACTGCGGCTGCTTTAAAATCTCCTTGATTCGTGCTCCCTGTGCGAGCTGCTCTGCTGTGCTTGCATCAAGCTCTGAGCCAAACTGTGAGAACGCTGCAAGCTCTCTGTACTGAGCCAGCTCTACTCGGATAGGTGCTGCAATCTTTTTCATTGCCTTTATCTGTGCCGAGCCTCCAACTCGTGAAACTGAAAGTCCGGCATTTATGGCAGGTCTGAAGCCCGCGTTGAACATCTCTGTCTCGAGATATATCTGACCGTCTGTGATTGAGATAACATTGGTCGGGATATATGCCGATACATCACCCGCCTGTGTCTCAATGATAGGAAGGGCTGTGAGTGAGCCTCCACCCAGCTTGTCTGACAGTCTCGCTGCTCTCTCCAGAAGCCTTGAATGGAGATAGAAAACATCTCCCGGATAAGCCTCTCGTCCGGGCGCTCTCTTTAAGAGGAGTGAAAGTGTACGGTATGCTGCTGCATGCTTACTCAGATCATCGTAAACTATGAGCACATCCTGTCCGTTTTCCATCCATTCCTCACCTATAGCGCAGCCTGAGTATGGTGCGATATACTGTAACGGTGCAAGCTCTGATGCTGTCGCAGCCACTACTGTCGTGTAGCTCATGGCTCCGAACTCCTCGAGCTCATTTACTATGGATGCAACCGTAGAAGCCTTCTGACCGATGGCTACATAGATACATTTCACACCCTGTCCCTTCTGGTTGATGATGGTATCTATCGCGATAGCCGTCTTTCCGGTCTGTCTGTCTCCGATAATAAGCTCTCTTTGTCCTCGTCCGATAGGAACCATTGAGTCAATAGCCTTTATACCGGTCTGAAGCGGTGTATCTACTGACTTTCTCGAGATAACTCCCGATGCTACTCTCTCTATCTGACGATATTTGTCCGACTGGATAGGTCCCTTTCCGTCGATTGGCTGTCCGAGCGCATTTACTACTCGGCCGAGCATCGCATCGCCTACCGGCACCTCTACCACTCGTCCTGTGGTCTTAACTGTATCTCCCTCGTTGATATTGCGCTGCTGTCCAAGTAAAACAGCACCGACATTGTCCTCCTCGAGGTTTAATACCATTCCATATACTTCCCCTGGAAATTCCAAAAGCTCTCCCTGCATCGCATTCTCAAGACCATGAATACGTGCGATTCCGTCTGCCACCTGAATGACTGTTCCTACATCAGCGACTTCGAGCTGGGAAGCGTATCTTTTAATCTGCTCCTTTATTACTGAGCTGATTTCTTCCGGCTTTAGATTCATGGAGCGCATTCACCTACTTTCAATTGTATTTTTGTCAAATCGCGGGTGAGTCTTTCTAATCTGCTGCTGACAGATGAATCCACCACTCTGTCCCCGATTCTGATTTTCATACCGCCTATGAGCGCGGTATCCACCTCAAAATGCATCTCAAATTTCACGTATTTTGTCGTGTCAAGAAGTCGTTTCTCCACAGCAAGCTTCTGCTCCTTTGAAAGCTCAAATGCAGATGTGACGTATGCTGTTCCGATATTTTGGTACTCCTTGACTCTGTCAAGAAAGTAGTCGAAGACTAAGGTAAGCTCTTTGTAGTGATTCTTTTCTATAATCATCCTCATAAGCCCTACCAGCTCCGCTGAAACTCTTCCCCCAAATATTTCTTCGATGATTCTGACCTTTTCTTCTTTATCAATCTGCGGATGATCCATCAGCTTTGAGAGGTCATCATTTGCAGCAATGATTTCCTTTACTGCTGTTACCTCGTCAGACAGGCCGGATAGCCTGTTGTCCTCAAGGGCAGCCTCAAACAATGCATCACCGTATACCTTAGATACTAGCTTAGCCATGTTGATTCTCCCATTTCCTTAAGTGTCTCTTCAACGAGTGTATCCTGAATGTCTGTGGTGATTGAAGCTGCGACAGCCTTTTGTGCCATAAGCGATGCTATCTGTATCATCTCCTGCTTCATATCATCCATGGCATGCTTCTTCTCAAGCTCTGCCTCTTCTCTGGCTCTCTTTATGATGCGTGAAGCCTCTTCCTTTGCATCATCCACAATCTTGTTCTGGTTTTTAAGCGCCTTCTGTCTCGCCTCTGTGAGAATAGCCTCGGCCTCTTTATCGATGTCCTTAAGCTTTCCCTCGTACTCTGCCTTTAGTGCTGCGGCACTTTCCTTGTCAGCAATAGCTGTGTTTATATCGCTTTCTATCCTGTCCTGCCTGTCCTTTAACAGCTTCCTTGCAGGGTTGAAAAGCAGATACGACATCAGCATGAAAAGGAAAAATACTGCAACTGCCAAAAGTACTGTATCAAAGAGCAACTGCGCATCCAGATTAAACAAAAATGTATATCCCTGTGCTAACAACTTTTACTCTCCTTTCCGTTGGCTGTATCGCCGCACGGTAATCCTCTGCGGCAAACCGTAATATACTATCCGAGCGGATGAACGAAAAGTAAAAGTAATGCAACAACGAGACCATAAAGACCTGTTGTCTCTGCAACTGCCTGTCCTAAAAGCATGGTTGACATAATCTGTCCTCTTGCTCCCGGGTTACGTCCTACGGCTGCTGCACCATGTCCTGCTGCGATACCCTGTCCAACACCAGGTCCGATTCCGGCGATAACTGCCAAACCTGCACCGATTGCTGAGCATGCTCTGATTAAATCCTGTCCATTGATATCCATAATTGAATCCTCCTAAAAATACATCTTATAGTTTTACTCATCCGTCTCACATGCCTGTGTAACGTATGTCATTGTCAGCATACAGAATACATATGTCTGAATTGCTCCTGAGAACAAATCAAAGTATACATGCAGTACTGACGGCCACGCTATGGCTATAAACCTTAGCAGACCATATACCAGCGCCATGATAACAGTTCCTGACAACACATTGGCGAACAAACGCAATGATAATGAGATAGGAATTGCAATCTCACTGATAATGTTGATTGGCGCCCATATAGGCAGCCACGGCGGCAGTGGTGAACACATACCGGTCCAGATATCCTTTGCGCTTTGATGCTTAGCCTTATTGAATCTGATCATGAAAAATGTAATAAGTGCAAGCGCCAGTGTGGTTCCGTAGTCGGCTGTCGGTGGTCTTAAACCAAACAAGCCTGAGATATTACTCATCAGTATAAATATAAAAATCGTGCTGATGTAGTTTACAAACCTCGGAGCCCACTTACCCATGGTTCCCTCGACCATCTTGTCGAGCATCTCTACGATGAGCTCGATGATATTCTGAAAGCCGTCCGGTACTTCCTTTGCTTTTTTAAGCTTCCTGTTTGCCACTATAGCGAATATGACCATAATGGCCATCACTATGAGGATACAGGCATGCGATGTGGTAATCCAGACCTCCTGACCGAATACCTTTATCGAAAAAATACCATGGATCATAAAGTCGATATTGTCTGCGTTACTTTCCAGTAAAATCGCCTGATTCACATTATCACCTCCTCCTTATTAAGTTTACCTGCTGTTTTGCTACTCTGTCTCCATTTCGCCGGCGGAAGATGCATCACTTCTCCCGGAAAATCTGTCTGTCACCTTCATAAATAAAGGCTGTAAATACGCTGAAATCTTGAGTCCCAGCATACCGACAAAGGCCATTATCAGATTTCCAAAATCAAATAGTCCCAATATAAATAACAGGACCGCAACAACAATATACCTTAAAAGTGATTTTGCTACGATCCTGCGATTGGCATCCTTTTGTCCATATATGGCGGTCGCGTCATATATGACTGTGGCGATATTGACAGCTATACCAACAGCTATCACTATCCCATACCATAAGCCGATAGAATATGAAATTTTGTCTGTGACAAACCATACCCCAATAAGCTGCACAACAATCCCGTAAAAAACTATCCCAAATACAAGTCCCGGCAATGCGTCATTTATTCTTTTTAACATCCTTCTCTACCCTGCTAATACTGTCTGATATCTCTGTTTCCGTAGTACTCTGCCTGCCCGGTGTCTGTCTGACGGCTCTGCCATCATCCTCCGGCTTCAGGAATTTTTGAACCATGCGGTATATATTGTTTGCCCCCGCAAATGCTCCAAGGAAAAACAATGGAACAGTTACCCAGTCCGCTCCGGTCTTTTTCCCAATCCACACACCGGCCAGTGTGCAGAGAAATATCGGCACAATCATGTTGATTCCAAACTGGAAAACCATGATAAGTGCATTCATTACCTCTTTCTTATTATCTCTTTTCATATACAAATTATTATATCATTTTTATTGCTTTTGTCTACATTTTTATGTGTAAAATGCATAAAAAATACATGCGTTTCATGTTAAATCACGTCAATTTGACATAACAATTGCAGTATTATCACTATTCACAACGAATGCTCCCATGTCAAAAGTCTCTGTGTACACCACAAGTGCTACAGCACAAGCGTCACCTCACGGCCTGTGTGCTCATACCTGCGAATTGTAACACCCGCTGCCCTCAGCATCCTCTTTGAAGCTGTCACGCTGGCAGTGCCCTCGTATTTGTCACAGTCGTAGACTACTTCCCTGATGCCGGACTGTATGATTGCCTTAGCGCACTCATTGCACGGAAACAGGGTGACATATATGGTCGCTCCCTCAAGGCTTCCGCCCCTGTAGTTTAAGATGGCATTGAGCTCGCTGTGTGTAGAATAGAAATACTTGTTATCCTCTCCCTCTCTGGCCCAGGTGAACTCATCATCTGAGCAGCCAAGAGGAAAGCCGTTATAGCCCATGGAGAGTATCTTGTGCTCCGGGTCCACTATGCACGCACCCACCTGGGTATTCGGATCCTTCGAGCGCATGCCTGAAAGCATCGCTATGCCCATAAAATACTCATCCCATGAGATATAATCCTTTCTCTTTTCCGAAGCTCCCATATATACACCTCCATTCAATATGGTCTATCACACTGTCTGTTACTTTACTGTTTTATATCACTGTTTACACCTCAGAGCAACCTGCAGCTATTATCATCATTATTATTACTTGGTTCCGAAAATTCTGTCTCCTGCATCTCCGAGTCCCGGCACAATATATTTGTGCTCATTGAGATGATCATCGAGCGCTCCTATATATACATCCACATCAGGATGTGCCTCTGTGAGTCTCTTTACTCCCTCAGGAGCTGCAATTATGCACATAAAGTGGATGTTTTTCACACCGCGCTTTTTGAGCATATCAAGTGCTGCCACTGCTGAACCACCTGTTGCGAGCATCGGATCTACCACAAATACCTCTCTGTTTGCGCAGTCTGCCGGAAGCTTGCAATAGTACTCGATAGGCTCTGCTGTCTCCGGGTCACGATACATGCCGATGTGTCCAACCTTTGCGGCAGGGATGAGCTCAAGCATGCCCTCCACCATACCAAGTCCGGCTCTTAAGATAGGAACAACTGCAAGCTTTTTGCCCTTTAATTCCTTTACAGTGGCCTTACAGATAGGAGTCTCAATCTCCACATCTGTAAGCTCAAGATCTCTTGTTGCCTCGTAGCACTCAAGCATCGCAACCTCGCTGACGAGTGTTCTGAAATCCTTTGAACCTGTGTCGGTTCTTCTCATAATTCCAATCTTGTGCTGAATCAGCGGATGATCCATAACTACTACCTTACCCATAATGTTTGTTCTCCTTTGTCTTATATTGTGTTATATTTGTTTGTCTTTTATGTATTTGCATTTAAGCGCTTTACCAGCTTCTTAAGCGTAGCCCTGAGGCTTTCATAGCACAGTCCGTAGCTTTGAAGCGTGCCACCGTAAGGGTCAAGTATCTCAAGCTCATCGCCCACATACTGTGAAAGCACAAAGACCTGCTCCGGGTCGATATCGGCAAAGCTTTCTATAATGCGCTCGCGCTGTGATGACTCCATGGTAAATACCATAGTGGTCTCAGTGATATCAGATTCCTCAAGCTGCGTTGACACCATGCCCTCCGTGGAAATACCATTGCTTATGAGCACTGCCTCTGCCTTCTGATTGACCGGCTCCGGAAACTGGACAACAAGTCCTCTCGCCTCAATCTCCATCGGTACCTTGAGTACAAAGTCGTTCATGATGCCCTTTGCCATCTGCTCCCTGCATGTGCCGGTCTGTGCGACAAAAATGATTTTGTCATACTTCACATGTGTGTCTATCACCTGATGGCCTGCCGCCTTTAGCATACGGTTCATGATGGCCTGTCCTATACGTGGTGTGGAGAAGCTCTCCGAGAAAATCACATCCACATCGAGCTCATCACAGTCCCTTAATATACGGTATAGCTCATGGGCTATCGAATCCTCATCCGCCCTGCTTCCCATCGACAGGACAACATCTGCATCATAAAACTGCTTTGTCTCCTCAGTTGCGATGACTGCTATCTTTTTGCCATCATCCCTGTGCGAAGCCACAAGCTCATTTATCTTTGCAATCACATGCTTTCTGGTACCGTCCACGATGGCCATGTCAGCCTTTGGCGCATAGTGCTTGTACTTCATGCCTGGGGCCTTGGGCTTTCTCGTGTCATCTGCCGCTATGATTCCCGGATCTATGATAACCTCTTTGCCTAATACCTTTGAAAGCATCTGTGGTGTAATATAGCCCGGACGCAGCACCATAGGTGTATCCTCTGTCAGGTCAATGATGGTGGACTCTATACCTATGCCAACCGGTCCTCCGTCTATAATCATGGCTATTTTGCCGCTTAGATCCTCAGCCACATGTGCAGCCTCTGTAGGGCTCGGTCTGCCGGATGTATTGGCGCTTGGCGCCGCAATAAGACAGCCGCTTCTTCTTATAAGATCAAGCGCTATAGGATGATTAGGCATGCGCACAGCTACCGTGTCCATGCCGCCTGTTGTGGCATACGGCACTGCATCGCCCTTCTCCACTATCATGGTAAGAGGTCCCGGCCAGAAAGCATCCGAAAGCTTCCTTGCATCCTCCGGCACTGTCTTTGCGATGCGCTCCAAATCCGAAAAATCTGATATGTGTACGATAAGCGGATTGTCCGACGGACGCCCCTTTGCACTGTATATCTTCTTTGATGCCTCCGGATCTAAAGCATCACCGCCAAGCCCATACACTGTCTCTGTCGGAAACGCTACAAGCTCACCGGCTGCAATCAAATCACCTGCCTCCTGCATGAGCTTATGGTCTAAATTGTCCTGATCTATTTTTATAATTTTTGTTTCCATTTTATATCCTCACCGCACATACTACAGTAATATACCATGTGCAAACACCAGTTTTTCTAAATAATCATGTGTTTTTATTGTAACACTTAAGAGCTACCTCGAGAGCAGGAAAATCTGCTGCTTACATGTAAACATGACTTATCAGCTTTTGTTCTCGGAGGTTCTGAATTGTTTTCTATTTATTATACAATAGTAACAATAGCATTTCAAGTTTTACTCAATATTTGGTAATTTTTATATAAGATTGTGTAAAAGTAAGTACAATTTTATTTGGCATTGCATTATTCTGTGTTTTGTACTACAATGCAGATAAGCCAATAACGGCGAATAATGATCATTATTTTATAAGGAGGATTTCATTATGGCATACGTAATTTCTGATTCATGCGTTAGCTGTGGTACATGTGCTGGTGAGTGCCCAGTAGGAGCTATCTCTGCTGGTGATTCACAGTACGTAATCGATGCAGATTCTTGTCTCGATTGTGGTACATGTGCTGGTGTTTGCCCAACTGGAGCAATCAGCCAGGGCTAATTTTTAGCATACTGTAAGAAATAAAGACGACCTGTTATGGGTCGTCTTTTTTTGTGTTGTAATCGTCTTTGTATTGTAATCATTTTTATGCTGTAAGCGTTTTTTGCAGTAATTATTTTTATAGTGTAAGCGTTGTCATGCATGCTCTATAGTCTCACCGGATTAAGCTCATGCGTATGCGTCTTGTCGCGCCCCTTCTTTCCCTTGGTGTCTGCAGCGCTTATTTTTGTATCTGCAGGCATGTCCGCGTTCCTTTTCCTTGAAAAAAGTCCCTTTCTGCGCAGATTTCCGCGTATGGCAGCGTCCAGCTTTTTATATCTCTCCTCCTGCGCAATATCCTGTTCGCGCATCAGATAGTTCATTTCCTTTAATATCCGCTCCTGCACCTCAGTGGATATCTGCTGACTCAGCTCCTCATTATTCAGTGCTATGGCTCTCCCCACGATATTGCTCATCAGCTCGCGAAACTCATCCATACGCTCATCTGCCGTGCGGCTTCGATATGTATGATTGTATCCCGGCAGTTCATCGTGATATGCCGGATTATACCCTGACATCTCCTGTTTCACCGTCTGATTTGTGATATTCGTGTAATTTACAGGCTGCACGGATTTTTCCATAGCCGCAGGATTCGGTGGATTTAACGGCTCACCCGGTGCATCCGAATGAAGCATATCACGGATTGCGCGAAGCTGATACCCCTTCTCCTTAAGCTCCTTTATCCTCAAAAACTGTTTTATATTGTCTCTTGTATAGTATCTGTGACCAAGTTCATTTCTAGGCACATCAAGTCCCAGCTCATCCTCCCAGTAACGCAACACATGAGTCTCCACATCCACAGCAGCTGCCGCATCGGAAATCATGTAACGTACTTTCTCCAAATTGAAGTCCTCCTGTCTGAAATTATATTTTATTCGCTATACGCTTTTGGCACATCGAAAAGAACCAGCACTGCGAAAAAGTTATATCGCTGTACTGGTTCAATTATAGCCTTGATAGAACTCTCATTCAATTGGTTTCGGTCGCAACTTTCGACATATAACTCTCTGTCTTAAGCTATCCAAACAGCTCCTTGAGAGCCTGTGCATTCTGTGCATCCGCAGATTTCCTGTTCTCCTGCTGTATCTGCGTATAAACCTCCTTGCGGTAAATCGGCACCTCCTTCGGTGCACTTACACCGAGCTTAATCTGGTCGCCTCTGATTTCCAGAATAGTAATCTCGATGTCATTATTAATCACCAGAGATTCACCCTTTTTTCTTGTAAGAGCCAGCATACTATTCACCCGCCCTTTCTTTTTTCCCTTTTATGATGTCATAAATCGGGAAGTGCACCTTGTAGTCATCCTCAACTATAAGCTGTGCTGCTTTGTTGCTGTCGGTATTGACCACAATAGGAGCCTTTAAATTGCAGGCAATCTTTGTGATGTCGCTAGGCACATTTACAGTGACGATCACATACATATTCTCCTCATTCAGATCTCCAAGAGGTGCAAGAAGCTCCTCGTTGACCGTTGGCTTGTAGTCCGGCATGATGATATCCGGTGTCATGACAGGAAATGCAATGTCTCCATCATCCATCGATTGAAGCCACATGATAGACTTCTTATCATTCTCCTTCTCCGAATTGTATATCAGAGTGTAGTTTTTCAGCTCCGAAAAGCCTATCATCCCTTTCTCCATTGTGATGATTTTGTCCTGTGGGATGTCAATTTCCCCAAATATTCTCGTTTTTGCCCTCATGGCTTCCTCCTTTTCGCCCGCTCCGCGAGCGTTATATAATCCGGTAGCTGTGTACCGTTTTTAAAATCCTTACAGATAATCAAGCAATGTCTGTGAGTTTGCCTTTGATGCCGCTGTCAGACTGGACTGATATGCATTGTACATAGCGTAAAAATCAATGATTATATCAGAAATATCCCTATCCTCATTGGTCGATTTAAGCTCCTCTATGGTCGTCTGCTGCTCCTCAACTCTGTTCTTGATGAGAGTGAGGCGGCTCTTTGTGCTTCCCGAATTGGTGAGTGCCAGATTTACCTTATTCAAATGATCATCAAAGCGTGTGATGTACTGGCTGTAGGTCTTTTGCAAATTGTTGTCGGCATAGTCAGCCTCCTGCTCTGCAGCCTCTAAATATGTCTTAAGCTTTGCCTGTGAATCCTTGTCAGAGTACTGCTGTTGCTGCATCATCTTCTTTATCTGTGAGACCTTGTCGTGAGCATTGACAGCATTCTGCACTACATCAATCAACTCATCCACATCGCGCTTGATGCCTGTATCCATGACGTCCTTCGCCTGTGTATTGACAGTGATATCGGTGCTGTTTGCCACTGTGTATTTGATTTCCTGACTTGAAAACTTAAAATCCACTACCTTTGATGGATCGGAGTATATGATATCTCCTGCTGCATCATGAGGTACATTGCCACCTGCATCGAGTGTCACAGCGTTTGTAATATCCTTGCAGTTGTAATAATACTCAGGTCTCGCATCACTGCTGTCAAAGCCTGTCTTTACATATGTGACAGACAGCTTCTTGTCATTATCCTTAATTGAAGCAGCCACATTTTTACCAAAAACAAATTCACCGGTTTCCTGTATATATGCCGTATCATCAGCAGAGAGCTTTGATGGGTCAAAATCAGACACACTCTTGTATACAGTATAATCTGTACCCGGTGTCAGCTCTTTTCCATCGATAGAAAGCTTCACATCGTCTGTCGTATTACCGTAGCCCAGACGGATTCTCTGGAAGCTGTGCTCTGTGACATCTGTGGTACAGTCAGGTGTTGCCGCATTTATACTATTTGGAACAGTCACGCCATTTGTATAATACCGCTTCTCTGACAAATCAGCGGCAGAAAACTCCTGTGTTATCTGATATGTGCTCTTTGTGTCCTTCTGGAATGTGAGCTTTGATGATGTGCGGTAGCCCGTAAATACCGTTCTTCCTGCGTAGTCTGCATTGCCCTCTGTATACACCTGCTCTGACAGCGCTGTAAGCTGCTGTAATATAGTGTTTCTGACATCAGCTGTGAGCGTATCTGTAGAGCCGTTTACACACTGTGTACGGATATCTGTGAGGAGTGATTTCATGTTGCTAAGGGCTGTCTGTGTGACATCCATCCACGAAGAAGCATCCGGGATATTGTTGTCCTTGTACTGGTCAAGATGCGACAGGCTGGTCGACAAGCGAAGCGATCTGATTGCGATAACCGGATCCTCTGATGCCTTGGATATCTTCTTTTGAGTAGTCATCTGGGTATTGTATTTGTCCACCAAAACCTTTGTTGAATTGATATTTGTCTTGGTATTTCCCATTATCATATTGTTTGTGATTCTCATATTATGCCTCCCGCTTCTATGCCACGCCCGTATCGTTTATGAGCTTATCAAGCATCTGGTTCATAACCGATATGATTTTAGATGCCATATTGTATGAATACTGGAACTTCACGAGGTTTAATGCCTCCTCATCCTCATCCACACCTGATACCGATGTTCTTTGGTTTGCAATAGTCTGCTCCAGATTGCTATAGAGCTTGTTGTAGGTCTCTGCCTTTTCCGTATCCACTGACACATTGGAGATGATTGTCTCAAGGAATGATTCCGCTTTATCGCCTCTGTATACTGTTTTCTCCGACTGCAGCTTCTTTAACTCATCAACTATATCACATGAATCTGTCTTGACATAGTCTGTGGAAGTCGCAAAAAGCGATACATCGTTCATCACATCCTTGTTTACGGAGAAATTGGCCGCTGTCATCCTGTAATACGTGTTGGAGCTGCTGTTTATTGTGGCAGTCTGTCCATCAGGCAGCTTGCTGTAAGCCTCTGATTCCGAGAAATCATATACCTTGGCTGTGTTTGTGATTGCTTCAAAAAATGTAGGTGGTGTATCCCCATTCAGATTCTGTCCTTTGCTCTCTATCTGATTGAACATCTCTGAAAAATTTCTGACAAACTCGTTGAGCTGTGTCATATAGTAAGGGATTCCCCTCGCATTTATTGCAGAGCCCGCATTTAAAAGATATCCCTCTGCCACAGTCTTTTCAGGGTCTGCTATGGCCTTGTCCTTGCTCAGATTAAATGTTACAGACTTGATATTGCCCTGCGCATCCACCTGTGCCTCCCAGCTGTCATAGCTGTAGCTGATATTATTTACAGTGATTTTGCCGTCCTTGTCCGGCAGATTGAGTGATTTTATATTGTCTATTGATATATTCTCCACTGTGAGCGAATACGAATCAGCCTTTGTGACCTTACCCTTGAAATTCTCCAGATTATCACCGTCTCTCACCTCAAAGAGAGCTTTCAGGCTTCCCCCTGCGGTTCCGGCTGTCGCGGAAAACTCCATCTTAGTATCTTCCCAATATATTTTATACAGATCGTCGTTGTCTGTCTGATTGTTTTTCGTCTTTGACGACTCACAGATGAGCTTTCGGTAATCCTTGCCCTCCACAACCTTCTCTCCATTTATATAGAGCGAGAAATTTGTGCCGCCCAAGTTGTCTCCATTGGTGTTTTGCACCTCTGTCTCATTATAAGATACATTAACAATCTTGGACAGGCTGTCGATGAGATTCGCCCTCTCATCCCTAAGTGAGCCGGCCTCGACACCGGTTCCTGTCTCTATCTGGTTAATCTCCTTATTTAACAGTGAAATTTTCTCACTGATTGAATTGATTTTGTCTACGTTGTTTCTGATTTCTTCGTTGCAGTCATCCTGCAGCTTTGAGAGATTGTCACTCATCTGGTTGAAATATGTACAAAGACTCTGTGCACTGCTGATAAACTGATTTCTCACTGTCTTGTCGGACGGCTTGCTGCGCAGTGTATCAAGGTCTGAAAACATCTGTGAAAAAACACTCGAAAAGCCCTTAACCGATGAGCCGTTATCCTTAAAGTAGTTCTGAATCTGTTCCATGTAATACAGCTTCTGCTCATAGCGTCCATAGCAGGAATTGTTTTCCCAGTATTTATTGTCGTAGTACAGGTCACGCTGCTGTTTGATTGAGGTGACTGTAACACCTGTGCCGACGCTTCCGTAGCGGGCTGTGACATTTATGGCATCCTTTGCCTGCAGGGTAGCCTCCTGCCTGGTGTATCCGGTCGTCTTGACATTGGCTATGTTGTTTGCAGTTGTATTGGTCGCTACCTGAAATGAGCTCAGAGCGCTTGACCCTATATGTAATCCAAAAAATGTTGAAGCCATATCGACTCCTCCTGTTCATACTCTCTTGTCGTATCCTAAAACTATATGAGCTGTACTATGAGCTCAGTCATCTGACTGATTACAGTGATAAAACGGCTTGATGCGTTGTATGCTGACTGATACTTGATCATGTTTGTCAGCTCCTCGTCACTCGACACACCCATTATCTGGTTTCTCTGGTTGTCTATGGCCGCTGCTGTCGATGTCATAGTGTCTGATGACGCCTTATATATGCTGCCGTTTGTTCCGAGATGCGAGATTATCTTGTCATAATATCCCTCAAAATTGCACTTCGACGTATCCTTTGGGTTGATGTATAGATTCTCTGCTGACCACGCCTTTGTAATCTGGTCTGCAAGACCATAATTTGCGGATCCGTCCTGCTTGTATGACGGCATCAGTGTCACCTGCGCTGCAAGCTTTGGATTTACTGAAACATTTCCAAGCTTGTACCATGATGAGTTGTTAGCCTTTGTCTCATCATTGTATACATAAAACTGTTTGCCATCTATTTCCATCTGCGTGTAACGGTCATATCCTTCTCTTGCAAAGAGCTCATGCGGTGGCAGGCTGCCATCAGCTCCTACCGAGCAGTTTGCCGTATCCAAAACCGTGTATGTGGTACCGTCTGCCGCTGTGTATGTGGTATTCGGACAAAATATATCGTTCATGGCCATCATGATGTTTCGCGCCAGATATGATATCTCGGCCTGTGTCTCCATGACCACATTGTCCTCCACCCTACTGTAATTCTCCTCGCTCATGAAATCATAGGTGCCATACTCTGAGCCTCTTGATACAAGGAGTGCCTTCAGGCTTCCTATATCATTATTCAGGCTGGTTGCTATGTTGGTGGTCTGCGTGCAGCCGACTCTTTCAGCCAGCGCTGACGGCAGCGCAACGTCGCTAAACACCGGCATATAGCTCTCCTGTGTAGTAATATGAGGCCAGTACGGTGTATAAAAGCCTGTACCCTTTTCCTCGGTCAGGCCTATATGGTTACACTTGTTATCCTGTACAAACTGCTGTCCCTCGAGCTTGATACGCACGTAGCCGGTGGAATCCTCCTCAGCCTCTATCTTAGCGTAACCTGCGAGCTCATCAATCAGACTGTCCCTGGCATCGCGCGCTGTCATGGCAGTCTCTACACCGCCTGACTCTGTCTTTTGAATCTCAAGGTTGAGCGCATAAATCTTGTCGCCGATTTCGTTGATTCTGTCAACCTGGTCTTTAATTTGTAAGTTGATATTTGACTGGTATTTCTGAAGATCAGAATAAACCGTATTGCATCTGGTCAGAAAAAGCTCGCTCTTTTGGATAATAAGGTTCTGATTCGTCGAATTCGTCGGAGCCTTGCCATACTCCTGAAAAGCCTGCCATAGCTCTGATATACTCTCCTTAAACTCAGCACCGTTCATCTCCTGCATGATATCCTCCACATATGATGTGGTGCTGTAAAGTGTCGAGTAAAAGCCCTTTCGACCATTCTCCTGCCTATACGATTTATCTAAGAATATATCCCTGACATGTGCCACATCCGATACGGAAACACCCAGTCCGCTCTGCTGGATGTTGGTGCCTGCTGTAGGGTTATTTCTGGTGATATAATGTTTGTCTGAAAATCTTACCTGCTGGCGCACATAGCCTGTCGTATTGACATTGGCCATGTTGTTTGCTGTTGTATTAAGAGCATTCTGCGAGTTTTTAAGTCCGGAACTACCTACGTAAAAACTTCCGAATCCATTTGCCATGTTCCTGTCCTCCCGGTTAATGATTATTGCTTTGCATCAAAACCGCTGCTGCCTAAGATATCGCCTGTGTTATATGCATTTCTGTCATAATTGGCGGTCTCCGGCGCCTGTTTCATGCTCTTGAACAGGGTGATGTCAAACTCTGTAAGCTCTATTGCCTGAGCAAGTAATTGTGAGTTTAAATCGTTGATTTCTTTCATCTGTGCAGCTGCTTCAATCAGACTGTCGCGCGCTGCCGTAAGCTTCGCCTGAATATCCGGCTGTGTACCGAGATATCCAATCAGCCTTGTGACTGTCATCTTCTCATCTGATTTGCCCAGTACATTGGCAATATCTGTGAGAAGTGAAACCTGCTTATTGCTCATAATAAGAAGCTCATCGCCTGCCTGCTGATCCAAATCAGTCAGTGCTTCAAGCGCAGGGATATCGGCATCTATGATTATCTGACGTTTCTTCTCCCCATTTGCAGCGAGTGTTCTGTATACTTTTTCTTCCTCTGTGAGCACATTTATAAGCTCTTCCACTAAACTAGCCACTATAAAATCCTCTTTTACCTTTGATATATGATATGATTATCATATTACAGAGAGTTGTACCTCTCTAACAGCTTGCTGGCGAAATCATCTCCACTGACCTCATACTGTCCGGAGTCTACCATGTTCTTAAGCAAAGCGACTTTATCTTCCCTGATGTCCGAAGCCTCTGATACTGCTTTTTTCGCAATCTGGTAATCTCTACCGGCCTGCGAAATTGATACCTGATCAGACATCCTCGACGCGCTTTGTGTCTTTGCTGTCTTTGTTGTTCTTGATACGCCATACAACTGGGCTATCTGATTATATGCATCTATACGCATAACAGGATCTCCTTTCTATTTATATTTCATCCTTGAAATATGTAAATTTTGCTTCCTGACATATTTATCGGATGTTTTTTTTATTTCTTTATAGACCGTGGAAAATTTTTGGTTACCGTTCGCATCCGCCTGTGAGAATCGTTGTGATGTGAGTGGATTTAATCCCCTCTGTCACTGTCTGCAAAAGTATGCGGTATGTATCCTCCACAAGCTCACAGTCCGACGGTTCAATCCCAAGCTCTGCTGCTTTTTTTAGAATGAACCTGACCTTGTCATCATCATGCTCCACCGCATAGATGTCATCAAACATACCTGCATAGTATCTGTCTAAAAATCTGCGCTTTGCAGCTGTCTCGATTTTTGTGCCTGATGTGGTAAGCACATACAACTTCGTGCCTTTTTCCTTTGCCTTCATGGCATACTCCTTTACCTGCATCACAGGACGGCACCACTCATATGTATCCTCACCATGCTTACTGCAGTAGTCTGCCCACTGCACATCTGACATTCCTATCTGAAATTTTCCGTTTACCTTGTAGCACGGACTGCTTAAAGTGCCGTCTACGTCTATGAACATTGCCTGCATAGTGTCTGCTCCTATATAGTTAGTTTATGCAGCTATAATAACATGATTAAAGGGTCAAAAGGTATTTTGCCCTTCATTTATGATTAATCAGTGGAAATTTCCTTAATCCTACCTGCTCATATCATAATAGCGCGCATATATTCCGTCCTGTGCCAAAAGCTCCTCGTGTGTGCCTCTTTCAGCAATGCCACAATCAGCTACCACGAGAATTTCGTCTGCATTTCTGATTGTCGAAAGCCTGTGGGCAATTGTGATAGTCGTTCTGTCCTTTGCCAGCTCCTCCAGACTTTTCTGGATAAAGCGCTCGCTCTCATTGTCAAGGGCACTGGTTGCCTCATCAAGTATTAGCACAGGCGGATTTTTAAGGAACACCCTCGCAATGGAAATCCTCTGTTTCTGCCCTCCTGACAATCGGGTGCCTCTCTCACCGACAAACGTATCGTATTTATCCGGCAGCTCCATGATAAAATCGTGTATATTCGCCTTTTTGGCCGCATCTACAATCTCATCCATCGTCGCATCCGGTTTTCCATAGGCGATATTGTCCTTTATACTTCCGCCAAACAGATAAACATCCTGCGAAACCAGTCCAATCTGCGAGCGAAGGCTCTCAAGCGTGAGCTTTCTCACATCATTTCCATCTATTGTGACCCTGCCCTCCGTCACGTCATAAAACCGCGGAAGCAGTGAGCATATTGTCGTCTTTCCGCTTCCTGACGGTCCAACAAGCGCAATTGATTTTCCTGCCGGTATCTCAAAGGATACATGTGAAAGCACCGATGTATCATCATCGCTATAGTGGAACGAAACATCCTCGTAACAGACCTTTCCCTTTACATTTTTAAGCGGTTTTGCATCAGCAGCATCAACTATATCCGGCTCAGTTTCCACCACCTCTAAGAATCTTCTAAAGCCTGAAAGCCCCTTCTGCATCATCTCAGTCAGCTCTACGAGTATCTGGATAGGACTGATAAAGATGCCTATATACAGCGCATACATAGCAAGGTCGGATGCCTCCATCCTTCCATGCGCTATCAAAAAACCACCAAATACCAGCGTAACAAGATACATCATCCCCTGGAAAAATGCATTTCCGCTCATAAAGCTTCCCATACATCTGTAATTTGCATCCTTTGAAATCAGGAAATTTTCATTACTTCTGTTAAATTTTTCCTGCTCGATACGCTCATTGGCAAATGACTGCACCACCCTTATGCCCGCCAGAGTATCCTGAAGACTCGAATTAATATCACCGATTTTTCGCCTGTTATCCATAAAGGTTTCCTGCATTTTCTTATTCTGTCCATATGAAAATACAAGCATAAGCACCACAAGAATAAGCATAGGAACCGCAAGCATACGGTTTATCATAAACAGAAAAATGAACGAACCGATTATCTTTATAAGCGATATAAAAAGATTCTCCGGTCCGTGATGCGCAAGCTCCGATATATCAAACAAATCGGATACGAGCTTGCTCATCATCTGTCCTGAATTATTCTGATCATAATACGAAAAAGAAAGCTTTTCATATTGGTCGAAAAGCTCCTTTCTCATGTCGCGCTCCATCCTCGCTCCCATCATGTGCCCCGCATATGTCACATAATACCTGCACGCAGTCTGTATGATATATGCCACCAAAAGGCCTATTGTAATAGGAATCAGCGCAGAAATGATCTTTCCCGGTGCTCCTGCAAAAAGGGTTTTTGTCAGCGTGCGAAGCAGCTGCGGAAACGCCAGATCTATGGCACTGATTATTGTTGCACAAAGCAGGTCTATGAAAAAGACTGCTTTGTAGGGTTTGTAGTATTTGATAAATTTCTTTAATGTTTGCATGGTGTTCTCCTGGGATGTTCTTTTTAAAACAATTTGTTTCTCAACGTACATCATTATATATAGGTAAACCTATATATGCAATAGTATAACCAATGAAAATCTCACCGAATATTAGTATAATCCAAAAAGAAGCACATGCAGCTTGCCACCCTATCACCATCATTGCGATACAAATGAGGCTGATCGGTCTCAAACTTATACACCTGTCCCCTATGGATTTCCTGTACATGGTCGTGACACTCGACCGTCAGCACACCGTCTGTGACTGTAAGATACTCGCGTGTTTTCTCGCCGTGCCCACCGCTTGTATACACGCCGCCCGGCTCCACGTCGATACGGTATACCTCGACCTCCCTTGAGTCCTCGTATGGGAAGCATGTCCATACCCTGTACTGTCCCAAAAGCTCCTTTGTCGGGACCAGATCATCCGGAGATATGAGCGCATAGTCCACTCTCGGCGGATCTATAAGTCTTTGAAACTCAATTCGCAGACCGCTAGTGATTTTACCAAGCACTCCGATAGATGGATTCGCTGTGCCCTTTTCTATCTGAGCAAGCATGCTTTTACTCACACCGGTCTGCTCCGCTACCTGATCTAAGCTCATACCCTTTGACTGGCGTATTCTTTTTAAATTTTCAGATACATTGTGTGACAGATAATCCATACTCATATCTCCGTTTTTGCATTTAATTTTCTAACTATACTGTTTATAATCATATAAGGTAACTATTCGGAATAGTTACCTTACATGTTGTATTTTATAAGTTTTACAGTGCCCTGCGATACAGCATCTCGATATCGCACTGGCGTGAAGCCCTTGGATTGACAGCAATGTTGCCGCTCTTCATGGCATCGACAGCCATCGGCTCTATCTTGCTTTCTATCTCTTCCTTTGTGACTGTTCCGTTTTTGCTGGCATTGTTGATCGCGATGGTCAGATTCTCAGGGATTCCGATGTCTGCGCAAAGCTCCCTGATTGCATCTACAAGCATCATCAGCTCAAATTCGTCCGCATATGCAGGAATCTGGCTTATATCATTGTAGATAGTCAGATACTTGCCATGGTCTGCAAGTGCATTGTACTCTGCGATTACAGGAAGCAGCACTGCATTTGCCACTCCGTGAGGCACATCGAAAAATGCGCTGACCGGATGGCTCATTGCATGCACATTTCCAAGTCTTGCAAATGAGAATGCTATTCCTGCAAAAAGTGAGCCTGTCATCATAGCTTCAGCAGCCTCGATATCGTTTCTGTTTGCTACAAATCTGCGAATATTTTTACCGATAAGTGCCATCGCTTTTTCTGCCAGTGCATCAGAAAATGGCGATGCCGCTGTGGATACATATGCCTCCTCGGCATGGATAAATGCATCAATTCCGCAAGCTGCTGCCACGCTTGCCGGTGCTGTTGTGATGAGCTGGGCATCGAGAATTGCATATTTTGGCAATATCTCATAGCTGAATACTGTGAGCTTATAGTTTCTGCTATGATCTGTGATTACAGAGAATGCTGTCACCTCTGAGCCGGTTCCTGCGGTGGTTGGTATCGCAATGAGCGGTACGATTGGTCCCGGCACCTTGTGTGCTCCCTCATAGTCTGTGACGCTTCCGCCATATTTGGCAACCACACCCACTGCTTTTGCCACATCCATCGGTGAGCCGCCTCCGAATGCCACGATAAAGTCTGCGCCCGACTCCAGGTATTTTGCTGTGGCTTTCTCCACTGTTGTGACAGATGGATTTGCCTCTATATCTGTAAAAGTGTCTGCTTTTATGTCAACTGATGCCAGATAATCTGCTGCCTTTTTTACAAGTCCCATCTTCTCAAGATGAGGTCCTGAAATGATGAGCGCATGCTTACCTCCAAGCTTTTTGGCTATTTCCGGCAGCTTTGAAAGACTGCCCTTTCCCACTGTGATGTCCTGTGGCACCGAAAAATTAAATGTTTCCATATATAATCTGTCCTTTCTGTTTCCTAGCTTGCTTTCTTTGCAAGTACCCTGTCTATTGCAGCATCGATAACCTTATCCAGCTCAACCTCATCTGCCTCCGGCATAAGTGTTGCAGCATCCTCATCTGAGATGAGCTCAACAAGTGTACCAAATGACTCCTTGTATTTCTTTTTACAGAAGACGAAGAATACCACGCCAAGTGCACACCATGCAAGCACGATGCCCCACTCCTGGGCGATAAGTGTTCCGCCGCTTCCCGGTATGCAGTACATTGCAACCATGAAGCCTGACATGATGACCGCCATCGTTCCAAAGAACCTGTATGCGGGAACCTTGTAAGGTCTTGGCATATCCGGCTTCTTCTTGCGAAGAATAATGAATGAAAGAGCAACCATGCAATATGCCACACAGCAGCCAAAGTTACCGGCATCACTGATCCATACGAGCATCTTTCTGCCTGCAAAAGGTGCAAGCATTGTGAGAGATCCGATGAGAATCAGTGCATTGATAGGTGTCTTGTGCTTTGGATGAAGCTTTGCAAAAAACTTTGGAATCATATATGACTCTGCCATTGAGTACATGGCACGCGAGCCACCGAGCATAAATGAGTTCCATGAGGTTACGATACCGCACATTCCGCCGACTATTATAACCTTTGCCATTATCTTTGTGTTGAATGCGGCAGCCATTGCATCTGCTGTGACAAGTCCTGTTGCCTGCTCTGAATCAACAATTGCCTGTGGGCCCATGACAAGACCTACCGCAACAATGACAAGTGCATAGAACACAACTGCCAGAACTACTGATAAGATAAGTATTGAGCCGATTTTCTTTGCCGGAACATTGATCTCCTCAGCCGCCTGAGGTATTACGTCAAATCCGATAAAATAAAATGGTGACAGAGCTGCCACTCCGATAATTGCCTTTACATTCAGACCTGCAGAGCTGCTTGCAAACATCTGTCCGTCCAGGTTATCAACTGTTCCATTGATTACCGATGCAATTATCAACAAAATTCCGGCGCCACCAATAATACATGTGAGCACAGTCTGTAAAATCGCTGCTGTCTTTGCGCCGATAATGTTTATCATCATAATTAAAAATGCCACAACTATCGCCACAATAAGCCAAGAAGCATAGATATCAAAGCCTGCTACCGTATACAGATAGCCCTTCAAAAAGCCCGGCCACAGATATGTGATGATTGTTGGGAAAGCGCATGCCTCAAAGCATGCCACACTGACATATCCAAGGATAATCATCCACGTACATATGAATGAACCTGTCGAACCCATTGCCTTGTAGCTGAATACATGCTCGCCACCGCACTGAGGCATGGCTGCTGTCAGCTCCGCGTAGGTCATTCCCACGAAAAATATCATGATACCGCCGATTACGAAGCCGATTGCGGCACCGAGCACTCCGCCCTTTTCAATCCAGCCTCCGGTTGAGACAACCCAGCCCCAGCCAATCATGGCTCCAAATGCAATTACAAGTACGTCCCAGGCATTCAGGACTTTGTTAAATTCTGATTTTTTCTGTTCCATTACTTGTCACCTCCAGCTTCTGTCTTACTTTCATTTTCTACCACTTTTCTTGCCAGAGACTCAATAAGCTCCGCTGTGCCATCCACTCCTAACAGGCTGCTGTCTATAAGCATATCCCTGTTGTGTCTGTCGCCTCGGTTGCTTCCTGTCAGCGCCATGTGACGCTTATGATAACGCTTATCCTTTTCAGTGATAAAAAGCTTTGCATCATCCTCCGACAAATTGTGGCTCTTCATTACGTTTTCAATCCTCACTTCATCCGGTGAATATATGAAAATACGTAAAATCGGTTTATGTTCCTTTAGTATATAGTCTGCTGAACGACCGATAATCACACACGACTCACGGTCTGATAATTTTCTGATTATAGTTTTCTGGACATGAATTGCACGCTCTGTGAGGTCTGCATATTTGGAGAAAGAGCCTCTGACATCACCCTCTGCACCTTTTCCGGCGATGGTGATACCTTCCTCAACCTTTTCCATGATATCCTTTGGAATACCGACCTCTTTTATGATTTCATCTACCGTATCCCTGTCATAAAATTTGATTCCCAGGTCTTTAGCAACCTTTTTGCCAATCTGGTTTCCTTTAGCGCCATATTCGCATCCTATTGTAATAACAAGATGTGCCATTTCGTTCCCCTCGCTTTTCTTATATACATCTTTATAATATGTTGATATTGTTCAAAAGAAGGGCGCACGAAGCTAATCGTGACGCCCTTGTCCTTTATCCGGCTCGTAAAATCTGCCGCAATATATTCTGTTGCCTGCTTTAAATATAATTCAAACCTTCTATGAAAGTGACTCAACAGTCTCCTTGATGATATCAAATGCCTTGTCGCACTCTTCCTCGCTTACGATAAGCGGTGGAACCATACGGATGATATGGCTTCCGATTGCTGTGATAAGCATATGACGGTCGAAGCAGCCATGCTTTACATCTACACCTGAGATTGTATCGTCAAACTCAACACCAACTAAGAGTCCCTGATGTCTTACCTCTTTTACGTGTGGAAGCTTCTCAAGCTTAGCTGCGAAATAATCACCAACCTTCTTTGCATTTCCGGCAAGATCTCTGTCAAGCAGCTCGTTTACTTCTGCTAGTGCTGCTGCACAGCATACAGGATGTCCGCCAAAGGTTGTACCGTGTGAACCGGCTGAGAACGCTTTTGAAACCTCCTCTGTAGCACAGATAGCACCGATTGGCATTCCACCGCCAAGGCCTTTTGCCATAGAAACGATATCAGGCTTGATGCCGTAGTTCATGTAGCTCATTACAGCTCCGGTTCTGCACCATCCTGTCTGAACCTCATCAATAAGGAGGAGCATGCCCTTCTCATCGCAGAACTCGCGAAGTCCCTTCATGAATTCAGGTGTTGCAGGATGAACACCGCCCTCGCCCTGTACAGGCTCAATCATGATAGCGATTGTGTTCTCTGTGCAAGCATCCTTGAAAGCCTTTAAGTCATTGTAAGGAGCATATGAGAAGCCGTATGTCATAGGACCAAAGCCCACCTGGCATCCGTTTCCAGGCTGTCCTGTAGCTGACATAGCACCGAAAGTTCTGCCGTGGAAGCCGTCCTTTGCAGTTACGATGTGATATCTGTTTGGACCATATTTCTCTATACCATATTTACGAGCCATCTTAATCATAGCTTCATTTGCCTCAGTTCCTGAGTTCTGGTAGAAAATCTTGTCCATTCCGATAGTCTTGCAAACCTTCTCAGCAAGCAGAGCCTGTGGAATGGTGTATGGATAGTTGAATGTATGCATGATGTCATCCACCTGATCCTTGACTGCTGCAACAACCTTAGGGTTTCTGCTGCCGGCATTGTTTACGGCGATTCCTGCGTAAAAGTCAAGGTATGGTGTGCCATTCTCATCATACAGATACATGCCCTCAGCAGTCTCAGCGATGAAATCGAAACGCTCATATGTCTCAATCATATACTTCTTTACTTTGTCTTTGATGTCCTGTGCTGTTAATCCTGTGTCTTTTAATTTCATAATATATTGCCTCCTAATTTAAATATCCTTGTGATTTTGATAAATAAAAAAGAGCAAAGTGCTTCACCGGTTAGCGTCTTTGCTCTTAAATATTCATAATTAATATGTAGTTGTTTGTTCGTTTTCTTTTGTGTATTATTTTGAACAAGTAAACAATATCACGTTCAATATATTGTGTCAACAATTTTCATTAAAAATGCGAAATACCTCACAATTGTCACTTTAAAGGTGTTTATTCTTAAAATTATTAACATAAATCGCCATTTAATGCTTAAAATATTATTTTAATGTAATGTTTTGTGCATTATATTGTCTGTACATTATTCTGTTGCTATGTTCCTTTTCATCATTTATATATATTATAAAGAACATGATACACATACCACATTATACGTATTTCTTTCCATTAAATAAAAAATCCGGGTACTCTCATTTGAGTACCCGGTCCATTCACCTGTTGCTATGCATTCTTTATAAGCTCCTGTTTACGGAAGGTACGGAACAATCCAATCTGCTCCAGTGCCTTTGCAATGCCGAAAAAGACAATTGAATCTATAGGCCACATAATAAGGTTCTTAAGTGCACGCATTGGAAGGATTGCCATGAGTGCCTGTCCATACAGTACCTGCAGACACAGAGTATTGAGAATGACATTGCAGATGAGCATTACTACAAACTTCGCAGCAAGCACTCTCCATATGGTAAGCTTTTTCTTATAAAAGAAACATCCATATAAAACACCTGCAAGCATTACAACAAGTGTAAGCTGTGGACAAAATGGTCCTGTAGGCTTCATCAGATACTTGATTATGTCAAGCGCTCCGTGGAAAACAGCTCCGGCAACCGGTCCAAACAGGTAATCAACGATACCATTTGGAATACCGGAAAAACCGATACGGATAAGCTGTCCATATTCGATGGAGAAATATCCAAGGATAACGGCAACTGCAGCAAGCATAGCCATAGTTGTGATGGTTCTGACCGATTTAAGCTCTCGGGCAGAATCGGTGAACAAAGTAACGAATTTTTTCATTAAAAAATTACCTCCTTTGCAGACCTCACCGAACTACAACAGGAGATAATTAATATCTTCGGATGCAGCGGGATGCGACTCATGTACCGCAAGATTTTCTTTTCGTCCGGGTGACAACTCCCTGTTCATCCGGCACTTAACGCACATGTGTCTACTCTGCTAAAATTTATTTATTTGTAACGTATTAAAGTATATCACACTCTAATATCAAATCAAGTCTTTTTATTCAATATAATAATTAAAGGGCCAAAATACCTTTTGACCCTCATATCTTATCGTATCCTACTATTTTATTTACTCTATCTTGGATCCGGACGATGCTTCATGTCACGGATAGGAATATTGGCAACAAGTGCCGGAACCATTCCGTTGTTAGAATCAGACTCTGTCTCTGTGATTTTCACATCAAGAGCTTCCGCATCAATATCCATATAGCGGGAAATAACCTCAATGATATCCCTTTTCATCATCTCCATCATCTCCGATGAGCAGTTTGCACGGTCAGAAACCAGCACCAGCTTCAGGCGATCCTTTGCAACATTACCAGAAGATTTCTTTTTAAATAAATCCATTATACCCATGGTACGTATCCCCCTTTAATTTTTCTTAAACATATCCTTTAGCTTTTCAAAGACACCATGCTTCTGGTTTAAATCAAGGAAAGGTACCTCCTCGCCCATGATACGGCGGCAGATATTCATATATGCCTTTCCTGCAAGGCTGTCTGAGCCAACTAACGGCTCACCACGGTTTGTAGAAATAACAATCTGCTCATCATCCGGTACTGCACCGATTAAGTTGACTGCAAGGATCTCTGTTACATCATCCACATTCATCATATCACCGCGCTTAACCATATCGACACGCAGACGGTTGACAATCAGATCAATGCGCTTCATCTCATTTGCCTCGAGAAGGCCAACAATACGGTCAGCGTCACGGATTGCTGATACCTCAGGTGTAGTGACAACAAGTGCACGGTCAGCTCCTGCAACGGCATTCTTGAAGCCCTGCTCGATACCTGCCGGGCAGTCAAGCAGAATATAGTCAAACTCCTCACGAAGCTCATTGATAAGCTCAACCATCTGCTCCGGTGTAACAGCATCCTTGTCCCTTGTCTGGGCTGATGGAAGCAGACACAGATCCGGATATTTCTTATCCTTGATAAGGGCCTGACGTATACGGCATTTACCCTCAACGACGTCTACGAGATTGTATACAATACGATTCTCAAGTCCCATAACAACATCCAGGTTACGCAGTCCGATGTCAGTATCAATCATAACAACCTTTTTATTTAACTGTGCAAGACCTGTACCGATATTTGCTGTGGTTGTGGTCTTGCCCACACCACCCTTTCCTGATGTGATAACGATTACTTCGCTCATGAACTTTCTTCCTCCTACGTTCCTAAATGCTATTTAAAATATTTTTAGTAATTGGTTCGATGTAAATATATCCATCCTTTGCGATGGCTATCTGTGCCTGCTCCTGCACCGGCTTTTCCTTGCGCCTTCCCCTGTGCTTCGGCTGAGGCTCGTCCGGACTCTTCGCAATCAAATCACCAATCTGAATCTGAATCGGCTGCATGTCAAGTGCAAATACAAAACAGCTCCTGTCACCTGTACATCCGGCGTGAACATTGCCCTTTAATGCACCAAGAATAACGATATTGCCCTGAGCTATAATCTTGGCTCCCGGATTGACATCACCTATGATTGTGACCGAAGACTCGCTGGTAATCACCTGGCCTGACCTGAGCGTACCACGGTAAAACTGCTCCGGAACACTGACTGTTGCAACATTCTCGCACTGCTTCTGCACTGCCTCATTAAATGCCTCAACCTGCTCCTTCATAATGGCTTCCTGCTCGGTACCACTCTCCACAATGCACAAAATCTCAATTGTGGTATTTTCCTCAATAGCTGCAATTATCTGCTGCTGTTCATCATCTGAAAGATGCCTTCCCTCAAATGAAATAGCAAGCTTTGCGTTTTTAAAAAAATTGGCGGATGCCTTAAACTTCTCTACAACTGCCTTTATCAAATCAGCAAATGACATATCCGCATCTAAAACTAAATTGATTCCATATTTATTACTCTTTATCGTAACCGACTGTGACATGAGTACCTCCAATATCATTTAATATGAAATTCATTACTCCTAATTATACATTTTTATGTGGCTTCACGCAACCTTTTTCTGTAGGCTTCATTAGGCTATACTGCCCAACAGACCTTTTATAATCTATTTCTGTTCTGTTTCCTTATCTTCTTTATCCTACTGCCGAAGACAAAACATCAGATTGTCTACACACCATGTCGATAATTTCAAGGAAGTCTTATAAACTACTTCTTAAATTTATATTTCCCTTTTCCGTGACCGGATACCGGTTCAATAATATCTGCCTTTACCAAATTGGAAAGAAGTTTTGAAGCACCTGAACCTTTCAGCTCAAGAAGTTCCATAACTGCACTTCTTCCAAACACCTCATCAAAGCCAAACTTCTCAAAAAGTCTATGGATATGAATCGTCGTTTTTACCGAGAAATCACTACCTTTTTCGGAAAGTACACTGTCAATATCCACTTTTTTGTCCTGAATATCCACTTTTCCATTCTCAATATCCACTTTTGTATCCCCAATGTCCACTTTCTCTTCGTTCAAGAGTCCACTTATATGAAGATTTCGATTACGAAGCTCATTTTTCTCGTTACATATTAGATAAAAGCATGTAAAATTTCTTTTACATAGCTTAATTGCGGTCTATTTAGCTTGTTTCTTG